>Ga0247678_1000090_pt1 | contig 26217 bp, 22 predicted proteins | sample CNK19_metaG_FD_182801 | JGI IMG/M metagenome (GOLD analysis project Ga0247678, IMG submission 182801) | Soil microbial communities from Purdue University Martell Research Forest, Indiana, United States - CNK19 | ecosystem: Environmental > Terrestrial > Soil > Temperate forest > Bulk soil... | reverse complement strand
AGACCACGCATCTCGCTGCGCGGCTCGAACAGCTCGCCGCGCCGGGGTCGATCCTCGTCTCCAGCGATTGCCTGCGCCTCGCCGAGGGTTATCTCGAGACGAAGCCGCTGGGCCCGGTTGCGCTAAAGGGCCTGACGACACCGGTCGAGGTGCACGAGCTCATCGCGGCGACACCGGTCCGTACGCGCCTGCAGGCTGCGGCAGCGCGTGGCCTCACGCCATTCGTCGGACGGCGGCTCGAGATGGAGACGCTGCACGAAGCCTTGCGGCGGACCGCCGGATCCGAGGGCCAGGTGTTGGCGGTGGTCGGTCCGGCCGGCGTGGGCAAGTCGCGTCTCCTGCGTGAGTTCATCCATTCGCCGCACACGCGTGGCTGGCTGGTGCTCGAGTCAAAGTCGAGCGCCTACGGCCGCGCCACGCCGTATCTGCCGCTCATCGATTTCCTGAAGGGCTATTTCAAGCTGACCGAGCGCGACGACGCACGCGTGGTGCGCGAGAAGGTGACCGCGAAGGCCATCCTGCTGGATCAGCCACCGCAGGATTCGATCCCGCCGGTGCTCGATTTGCTCGGTGCCCTGACGGAGGATCATCCTTTCCGCAGGCTCGAGCCGATGCAGCGCCGCAGCCTTACCGCGCGCGCGATCACTGACCTGATGGTCGCCGAGAGTCGCATCCAGCCGGTGATCATGCTGTTCGAGGACCTGCACTGGAACGACATGCAGACACTCGGCTTGCTGGACGCCGTCATCACGAGCATTCACCAGCACGCCATTCTCATGCTGGCCAGCTATCGGCCCAAGGAGCACGACGACAAGTGGGTCGACCAGCCCCACTACCGGCAGGTCAGGCTGGAGCCTCTCGCCCAGGAGAATCTCGCCGGGCTCCTCGACATCCTGCTAGGGAAGAACGGCGGCCTGGCGTCGGTAAAGGCATTCCTGGTCGAGCGTACGGGCGGCAACCCCTTCTTCGTCGAGGAAAGCGTGCGCACCCTTGTCGAAACGGGCGTGCTTATCGGAGCGCGCGGCCAATACCGCCTTGCAAAGCCGTTCTCGGGCATCGAAGTGCCCGCCACCGTGCACGCCATCCTTTCTGCGCGCATCGACCGGCTGGGCGAGCCGCAAAAGCGGCTGCTCCAGGAAGCTGCTGTTATCGGCAAGGACTTTCCGTTTGCCCTCCTGCAGGCAATCGCCGGCGTGCAGGAGCAGGATCTGCGCGCTCGCCTCCACGAGCTGCGGTCGGCCGAATATCTGTACGAGAGCCGGCTCTTTCCGGAGCTCGAATACACGTTCCGGCACTCCATGACGCGAGAGGTCGCATACTCGACCCTGCTGCGCGAGCAGACGAGAGCCTTGCACGAGAGGGTGGCGACCGAGCTCATCCGCTCGGGACGCACGGAGGAGGAGGTCGAGCAGATCGCAGAGCATGCCGAGAAGGGCCAGGCGTGGCCCGAAGCCGTCGAATACCTCCAGCGCTCGGGCGAGAAGGCGTTCGCCCTTTATGCCAATGCGGAGGCTGCCGACTATTTTGCGCGCGCGCTTGCGGCGCTCGGGAATCTGCCGCGAAGCCACGCCACCCTCGAGCAGGACGTGGACCTGCGCTTCGAACTACGCAATGCGCTCATCGCGTTGTGCGAGCTCGAGCGCATCGGCGCGTGCCTCGATGCGCTCGAGCCGCTGGTCGCGGGCCTGGGCGACCGCAACCGGGCTGCGCGGCTCGCCTCTTTCCGCTGCAACCAACATTTCCTCGCCGCGCAACAGCGCAGCGCGATCCAGGTCGGAGAGGCCGGGCTGCGCCTGGCGCACGAGATCGGCGAGCGCCAGCTTCACGCCGAGCTCCTCTACAGAATCGGACAGAGCTACCACTTGATCGGCGACAACCGCAAGGCGCTTGCGCTCCTCAACCAGAGCATCGCCGAGACCGTCGAGCGGCGCGCACGCGAGCGCTTCGATTTGGCGGTGATTCCAGCGGTCGGCAGCCGCATGTGGCTCGTGGCCATCCTCGCGGAGTGCGGCGACTTCAGGCCGGCGTTGGCGCAGGCCGAGCGCGCGGTCGAAATCGCCCGCGAGTCGCAGCATCCTCTGAGCGAAGTGCTCGGATGGCTCGCCGTTGGCCACGTGCAACGGCGCAAGGGGGAGGTCGAAGACGCGGTCCGCGCGCTCGAGCGCGGCATGGCGCTCAGCGAGCGCTATTCGGTACCGATGTGGCGCCTGCGTCTGGAATCGTCGCTCGGCCTGGCCTGTGCCTACCAAGGCGAGCTCGTCCGGGGGCTCGAACTGACCCGCAGCGCCCTTGCCGGCGCGGAGCGCATGGGCCTAATGGTGGACCGGCCGATGCTCCACGTGCATCTGGGCGAGGCGCTGTTGTTCGCGGGACGTACGGAGGAGGCACTTGCGCAGGCGAAGCGGGCGCTCGAGATTGCGCTGTCGCACGAGAACAAGCGCGACGAGCCGTGGGGGCGATTGCTGATCGCCCGGGCATTATGGACGCTCGAGCCGACAGCGCCCGGCGAGTCTCTGGCGCAGCTCGAGAGCGCGCTTCGCCTGGCGCTCGCCACCGGGGCGAAGCCGTTGGAGGCCCACTGCCGCGCCATGCTTGGCACGATCCACGGGGCAAGCGCCGACACGCCGCGGGCGGAAGAATTCGGCGCCGCCGCGCAGGCGGCCTACGCGAACCTCGGCATGCGCCCACTGCTGACCATTCCGCTGGCGAGCAGCTCGGCGGCGACTAACTGATCTGCGGGAAAGAGTGTTCGATCGCGCTCACGGCCATGGCAGGTCGAGCGCGGGGCACAGCTTGTCCGCCGCGTCCGGAGCGCATGCGCGGGGCGTCCGGCTCGGCAGGTTGTTCGGAATCAGCATGGTGCCGCCCCAGAAATCGCTATGGGTGTTCATGCGGAAAACCTGTCCCGGCGTGAAGGTCGTGCGATCGGGGTTACAGGTCGTGCCGGTGCACATGAGATTGTCTTTCGCGATGGTGGCGACCCCTTCCGTGTGTCCATCGCACGCCGCCGGACGCAAGCCGAAGGCATGGCCGATCTCGTGCGCCACGGTCGTCAGGCTTGCGTTGACGCCCACGAACGTGATGTTGGCGTCGCCCGCGGCGAAGCTCGACGGGTTGGTGGGACAGGGAAACGGGGATTCCTTGATCGCGCAGTTCTTTCCAGTGAACGGCTTGTCGACGTAGTACACGTTCAGCGTCTTCGCCGTATAAAAAGGTTTCGTCCTGATGACGTCGATGCCGTCCATGCAGGTGTTGCCGGCGTTGTTGATGCCGTCGCGCACGATCTGAAACGCGTTCGACTCGGTCGAAACTTCCGACAGCTTGCGGATCGTCGGAACGAGCTGCACGCCGACCATGTTCTCGCGATAGAGGAACTCCGCCCTGTCGATATGCGTCTGCGCCAGGGCCGCGGTCGCGTCGTCTTGCACCCAGATATGGACCGGGACCTCGATCAGCGGATCCAGGGTCACCGTGTGGACATCGCCGGGGCTGTTGGTCCATGCCACGCCGGTTTCCCACTTCATCGCGTGCTTCTTCGAGAAGATCGCGATCTCCGAGTTGCAGCCGCTTGTGGGAGCGAGGAGGTTCGGCAGCGACGTCTGGCCGGTGGAGCGGAAGATCCATTCGGGCGCCGGGGGCGTGCCGTCGCTGCACTGGCCCAGGGTGCGCGCGTCGAGCATCACCACGACATCGTCGCCGGGAGCGATGCCTTCGATCTTCAGCGTGTCGAAGAACGGTGGATCGATGACCGGCCCGCAGCGCCGCATCAGGAAGATCCAATCGAACTCGTTCAGCTGGGACTGCCCGAGAAATTGCCGCACCGAGAAATGTTCGGTGACCGTGCTGCCGGCGGGCATGCCGCGGGCGGCCGGCTTCTTGCGCTTCAGCGGCCTGAGCAAGCCCACGGGGCCGGGAGCTTCTGCGCTGAAGGGGAGGCCGCGGATGCGACTTGACCCTGGCCCAAGGACGATGCGATCGCCCTGGCGTTTGGCCTTGCCTTCGATCTTCAGTTGCTTGAGCTTGGCAGGAGGCAGGCCCTCGAAGCGAAGCTCGGCGCCGGCGAGGATTTTTGCGTCGATCGCTATGCGCCAATCGATGGGCCCCGGTCCCGGGCAGCCGGGACAGCAATCGACCAGCTCGCAGCCGACCGGGATGGGTATGCGTTTCTCCAGCGCAGCCGATGCCTGCAGATCGGCGATGCAAATGCGATCGACCAGATGGTCTTTTAAGGCCCCGGCGAGCGCGGGGGTGGCGAGAAGAAGGAGCAGTAACGGGCTGCAGATCGCCTTGCGCATGCCGAGCCTCCCTAGGCGTCCACCTCCGCGATGCCTTCGAACAATTCGTCTTCCCGGACCACGGCAGGCAAGGTATCCACCGATCGCACGAGGTAGAAACCGTCGGCGAAATCGACCGCGCCGGGGATCTCGATCTTCTCGCCCAGTGCGAGACGCACATACGTGGCCGCCATGTTGTGCCGCCCTGTCAGGTCATGGATATTGGTCATGGTGGCGAAGCGCCCGGCGTTGATCTCGGTAATGCACGGTTCGCCGCTCTCGCTTTCCTTGAGATCGACGAAGAACACGCCCGAGGCGCGGGCGTCGAGCGCGCGGATCGCTTTCACGCAGACATCGATCACGTTCGGGTACAGCACGGTCTTCGCGAGTGCGGGCATTGATGACACGCCGCTGGGGCTGCCGGTGTTGAGGTAGGTGATGCGCTCGGCCATCTTGGCCAGGACTAGGCTGCCCCGGTCCCACAGGCACTGGACGCAGAAGTCACGACCCGGCAGGTACTCCGAGAGCGTGAACGCCCCTGCCGGCACCGCGCGCATTGCGTGCCAGTAGGCGATCCAGCCGCGCACTTGCTCCGGCGTCCTCACGGGAACGGCCCCCAGCGAGCCTGAACCAGAGCGGATGCGGCACCAGAGCTTGGCGTGCCCCTTGAAGCGGCCGAACACGCGGTCGACGTCCTTCGGCGCGGCGATCGGGTAGGTCAGGGGCGCGGGGATACCACGCCGGCGGAGAAACGTCGTCAACCCATACTTGTCCTGGCAGCGCTCGATGAGAGCCGTGCTCGGCAAGAGCGTGCGGCAGTAGAGCTTGTCGCGCAGCCTTGCGAGCCTCAGCACGTCGGCATCGCTCGTCGGGATGAGGAGGTCGATGCGCTCCGCGCGGACGATCCGCCGCAAGGCGGCGCCGTAGGCCGCGGTCGAAAGCGGAAGCAGATAGTTATGCTCCGCGGGAGATTTCTTGAGGAAGAAGCGGCTCTCATGGCAGCCGACGATCACTAGTGAAGGGTCGCCCGCCTTCAGGCTGCGGATCAGATTGTTACCGGCAGCCGAGCCGGCTTCCAGCACGAGCACTCGTGCGCTCAAATTGGCGCTCCGTCCGAGCCCGAGGCGCGGATCCTATCGTCCGCGCACGCTCTTCATCCGGACCTTGTACTTCCTCTTGACGAGCTTGAGTTTGCCCGGATGGCGCTTCATGCATTCCCTCAAGCACTCCACGAATTCGGCCCACTCCTTCGGTGTGAGCTCGCCGATGATTTCGACCTTCAGTGTCTCTTTGCTCCCCGCAAGGCCAACCTGGCCGATTACCGGTCCGTCCGTCATGTGCCCCCTCCCTGGAAAATGAATGCGAGTTCCTGCCCCTTGCCTGCTCCCGATACCAGTGTACTGCGGCACCGGGTCCGCCCGGTAGAGCATCGCCACTTATCCTGCGGTCCAACCGCAGCGGGCGGAGCGTGTGGGCCGGACCCTTGCGGGTCCGGCCATTCGGTAGCGCATTACGCCGGCGGGGCGATGAAGTGGTAGTCCTTCGACCACGGCGACTCGGTCGTCTCCGAGGAAGCGTCGACGCGAGTGCCGGTGTCGACTTCCGCATATTGGCTGGCTTTCGCCGGCAGGTTCGGCAGCATGCGGTCGACCATGACCTGTTCGTACGGCGCGTTCGAGCCCGCGGAATAGGGCGCGACGGCGGCGAACTCGATCTGCGGCAGGGCGCGATCGAGCTCGGTCTGCTCGAACGGCTTGCCGTTGTCGGCGAAGGCCGAGGTGGACAGGACGATACTGGCTGCGAGGATCAGGCGTTTCATTTTCAAGTCTCCCTTAGGTTGGTTGTAGGTTCACCTTCGTGGTGCACCTCGCACCTTAAGGAAACTTAGGCCCGCTGGAAGTGCGGTTGCGCACCTCGCTGCGCACGCCGCAGGAGGAACAACGCGAGCGACAGATTGAGCAGGTTCCAGCCGATGCTGTTCACGAACGCGGCGCGGTACGAGCCGGTGAAATCGAACATGGCGCCGGACATCCACCCGCCGAGCGCCATGCCGAAGAGGGTCGCCATGATGACGATGCCCACGCGCAGGCCCGCCTCGGTGGGCGCGAAGTATTCGCGGATGATGATCGCGTAGGCCGGCACCAGCCCACCCTGGAACAGGCCGAACAGCGCCGACACGGCGAAGAGCGACGACAGGCCGTCGAAGGGCAGAAACAGGACGAGCGCGACGCCTTGCAGCACCGAGCCGGTCAATAGCGTGCGGATGCCGCCGATGCGGTCGGACAAGAAGCCGAAGATAAGGCGGCTCACCACCCCGGCGCCCAGCATCACGGCGAGCATCTGCGAGCCGCGCGCGGCGCCGTAACCGAGGTCGCTGCAGTAGGCGACGATGTGGACTTGCGGCATGGCCATTGCCACGCAGCAGGCCACCCCGGCGATCGAGAGGAGCGTCGTCAGGGCGCCGGGGGAGAAGCCAAGCGGCTTCTGTTCCACTTTCCTCGCGGCGTGCGGCCCGGCCGTGAGGGAGGGCAGGGGCGCACGCCGGCGCATGAGCAGCGCGAGCGGCAGCACCACCGCGAGCGCGAAGATCCCTACACCTATATAGGTGCTGCGCCAGCCGGCGGCGTCGAAAAAGTGGTTCAGCACCGGCGGCCAGACCGCGCCCGCGAGATAGTTGCCGCTCGCGCACACCGCAACGGCGATGCCGCGGTGGCGCGTGAACCACATCGAGATGTCGGCGACCAGCGGCGCGAAAGTGCCCGAGCAGCCGAGGCCGATGAGAAGGCCGTGCGCGAGCGCGAACGTGAAGAGGCTCGGCGCGAGCCCGGCGGCGACGAAGCCCAGGCCGAGCGAAGCGCCGCCGAAGAGCGTCGGCGCGACCACGCCGAAGCGGTCGGCGAGGCGGCCCATCGCGATGCCGCCCAGGCCGAAGGCGACCATGGTGAGGGTGTAGGGCAGGGTGGCGGCCGCACGGTCGACGCCGAACTCCGCCTGGATCGAAGACAGCGCCACCGCCATCGCGTACATGCCCACGCCGCCCACCGTCATCAGGATGAGCGCCACGCCGAGGCGCAGGCAGGCGTACGGGGAATCTTGAAGGCTGGCTTGCAATGGAGCCGCAAGGGTACCGCGAAAGGGGCCGGGTGCCATTGCACCCGGCCCCTCTCCCCCGGGCCCCCCCTTAGCGCGCCAGGGCAATCAAGCGATGCTGGACCGTGGTGCAGGAATCCGGATCTTCATCCGAGCCCCGCGAACGTTCATCGCCTGCGATCGGTTCGTAGATCGCGACGTTCTCCGGCAGCGGCGGCGGCACGCCGTCCAGATCGATCTGCCCGGACGGCTTGCCGGTGTCCCCCAGAACGGCGGCCGACAACATCAGCGCGGCAACCAGGATCAAAGCACTCATTTTGTTTTCTCCCTTTATTCACGTTGCACCCAGCAACGCTACGACGCTTGACACACTAAGTAATCCGGCACCGTGTGAAAGTGCGGTTACGCACGCGGATGCGGTGTTCGTGACGAGCTTCATGGTGGGTCCGCTCGGCGCGGATTAATCTCTCGCCATGAAGATCGTTGCACTTGCCTTAGGCGTCTGCCTGGGCCTCGCGCGGGCGCAGGAGCCTGGCCCGGAGCAGCTCATCCAGCGCATCACCGATGAAGTGATGACGGCGATCCAGGCCGACCGCGAGCTCGCCGCGGGCGACAAGGACAAGGCGCTCAAGCTCGCGGAGCAGAAGGTGCTGCCGTACGTGGACTTCGAGGAGGCGACGCGCCTCGCGGTCTCGCGCGCCTGGCTGCAGGCGAGCGCGGAGCAGAAGCGCAAGCTGGTGAGCGAATTCCGCGCCATGATGCTGCGGACCTATACCAGTGCGATGGGCGCCTACACCGGGACAGAGCCGCGGCTGCTGCCTTCGCGCGGCCAGGCGCGCGGCGCCGAGGCGACGGTGCGCTACCAGTTCTCCCGCTCCGGCGCCAGGCCGGTGCAGGTCGCCTACGAGCTGCGCAGGACCGGCGCGGGCTGGAAAATCTACGACGTCAGCGTCGAGGGCATGAGCCTCGTGCTCACCTACCGCACCGAGTTCGACGGCATCCTCAAGCAGGAAGGCATCGACGGCCTGATCAGCCGGCTCGCGCAGAAGAACGCGCCGCCGAGGCTCGCGCTGTAGACCCCTGTAGAATCGGCTCCGGTCAATTCCCCGGAGAAAAGCATGGCTGCGCCTTCCACCATCGGGCAGGTCCGCGACGTCTTTCCGAAGCTGGGCGAGCTCACCGACAAGGTCGTGTTCGGCGACGTGTGGGAGCGCCCGGGGCTCTCCAAGCGCGACCGCAGCCTCGTCACCGTCGCCGCGCTCACCGCGCTCTACCGTCCCGACCAGATCCGCGGCCACATCTGGCGCGCGCTCGACAACGGTGTGACGCGCGAGGAGATCGTCGAGCTGATCACGCATCTCGCGATCTACGCCGGCTGGCCCAACGCCGGCACCGCGGCGCTGATCGCCAAGCAGGTGTTCCAGGAGCGGGGCGCATGAGGCTCGGCTTCATCGGCCTGGGCGCGATGGGCCGCCACATGGCCGCCAACCTGCAGCGCGCCGGGCACGAGGTCCAGGCGCACGACCTGCGGCGCGTCGAAGGCTTTCCCAACTGGAAGACGAGCGCCGCCGAAGCGGCACGCGCCTGCGAGGTCGTCTTTACGTCGCTCCCCGGTCCGAAGGAGGTCGAGGGCCTTTCCGAAGAAATAAGTTCTGGTCTGAAAGAAGGCGCGGCGTGGTTCGACCTCAGCACCAACTCGCCCGAGGTCGTGCGCCGTCTGCACCGCGAGCTGCCGAAGATCCGTTTTCTCGACGCGCCGGTGAGCGGCGGCCCGAGCGGCGCGGAAAGCGGCAAGCTCGCGATCTGGGTTGGCGGAGACAAACAAATATTTGAGAAGTACGTTTCCCTTCTCAAGGTAATCGGCGATCAACCCCTCTACATCGGCGCCATCGGCGCCGGCACGGTGGCGAAGCTCGCCCACAACTGCGCCAGCTTCGCCATCCAGGCCGCGCTCGCCGAGATCTTCACCCTCGGGGTGAAGGGCGGCGTCGAGCCGCTCGCGCTGTTCCGCGCGCTGCGCCAAGGGGCGTCGGGCCGCAAGCGCACCTTCGATCGCCTGGCGGACTTCTATCTGCCGGGCCGCTTCGATCCGGCGGCGTTCTCGCTCAAGCTCGCGCACAAGGACGCGACGCTCGCGCTCGAGCTGGCCGAGAAGATCGGCGTGCCGATGCGCATCGGCCGAATCGCGCTCGACGAGCTCGCCGAGTCCATGCGGCGCGGTTGGGGCGAGCGCGACTGCCGCGCCGCGATGCTGCTGCAGGAGGAACGCGCCGGCGTGGCGGCGCGGGTCTCGCCCGAGCGCCTGCCGGACGCGCTGAAGGACTGAAGCTAGTCCTGCGTGATGCTGCCGCGGTAGCGCTCGAGCACCTTTCCGACCGCCTGCACGTCGGCCTTAGCCACGCCGGCCTTCAGCGCCTCGGTGGCGACGATGTTGACGAACAGGCTGAACTGCGCGTCGTTGATGCGCATGCCGCGATGGACGTCCGACATCGAGCTGCGGCAGACGTGCTGCACCGGAAAGTCCGGCGCCGCCGCGGCGTCGACGACCGTCGCGCCGTTCTTGGGCGAGGAGCCGCCGAGGTCGTGATCGAGGAGGCGCGCAAGGCACTGCACCGTCTGGCTGGTCGACTCGGTGAGCCGGGTGACGCGCCCGGCGAAGAAAGGCGCGAGCTCCGAGTCGAGCAGGGCCGGCACCACTTTCGCGTTGATGAAAGCCGCGATGCCGTCGGCGCCGCCCAGGCGCTGGGCCACGGTCTGGCTGCGTAACACGAAATCGTCGTCGTTGGGGAAGGCGGCGTGGCTGAAGCTCAGCATGCCGGCCAGGATGGCAGGCAGCACGGCGCGGGTTGTTCGGTTCATCGCTAGCTCCCTTCGGTCGGTTGGGGTTCGGGGCGCCGGATGCGGCCCCGTTGGCTATACGACCGGGCTATAAAAACGGATGCGGGCCTGTGCTAGCATTTGCCGCAACTACCCGGGGGGGAGGTTGCAGCACTAGCGTCCATTCTGGAGCTGGGCTCAAGAACAGCGCGCCATGTCTCAGCATAACCGCGTCGTCTGGGCGGAAGGACTGTTCCTTCGGCCGCAGCATTTCCAGCAGGCGGAGCGCTACTTCGAGCGGCTGATGAGCCAGCGGCTCGAGTCGCTCGCGCCGTACGCCGCCGGATTCACCAAGCTGCAGATCGACCAGGAGCTCCTCAAGATCGGGAAGGTGGGGCTGGTCGCCGCCGAAGGGGTGTTTCCCGACGGCACGCCGTTCAGCATCCCGTTCGAGGCCGACATCCCCGAGGCCTTCGACGTCCCCGGCGACGTCAAGGACCGCCTGGTCCTGGTGACGCTGCCGCTGCGGCGCGCGGGCATGGCCGAGCTCGCCTTCGAGCGCTCCGGCGATTCCTCGCTCGTGCGCTACATTGCGGCGGACCACGAGATCCGCGACGCGGTGCTCGAGATGGACAGCTCGGCGCAGCTCAAGATCGGCCGCCTCAACGTGCGGCTGCAGCTCGACGGCGAGACCTCGGCCGCGCACACCGCGCTCGGCGTGGTCCGGGTGGTCGAAAAGCGCGCCGACGGTCGCGTCGTCCTCGACGACGGCTACGTCGCGCCCTGCCTCGACTGCAGGGTGAGCGGCCGGTTGCAGGACTACGTGAAGGAGCTGCACGGCCTCGTGCGCCACCGCATCCAGGCGCTCGCCGACCGGGTGTCGAGCCCGGGGACCAAGGGGGTGGCCGATGTTTCCGACTTCCTGCTGCTGCAGCTTTGCAACCGCTACGAGCCGCTGCTCGCGCACTTCCTGACGCGCGCGTCGCTGCACCCGGAGCTCTTCTACCGCAGCTGCCTCGAGCTCGCCGGCGAGATCGCGACCTACGCGCGCCGCGAGCGCACGCCGGCGAGCTTCTCCACCTACCGCCAGGACGACCTCCAGAACACGTTCATCCCGGTGATCGAGGAGATCCGGCGCGGCCTCACCGCGGTGATCGAGCAGAACGCGGTCGCGATCGCGGTGATGGACCGCGGCCGGGGCGTGTTTGCCGGGACGGTTCCGGACGTCGAGCTCCTGCGCAACGCCGTCTTCGTGCTGGCCGTGGGCGCGAACGTGCCCGCCGAGTCGCTGCGCCTGCATTTCCCGACCCAGGTGAAGATCGGCCCGCCGGAAAAGATCCGCGACCTGGTGGTCTCGCACCTGCCCGGCATCCAGACCACGCCGCTGCCAGTGGCGCCGCGGCAGATTCCCTATCACGCCGGATACAGCTACTTCGAGCTCGACCGCAAGAACGACTACTGGAAGGCGCTCGAGGCCTCGCGCGTCATCGCGATGCACGTTGCGGGCGACTTTCCGGGGCTTTCCCTGGAGCTCTGGGCGATCCGGGACTGAAAAGAATGCGCTAGGAGAACGCCATGTCCAGTGTGCCGCCGCAGCCGGTCGATCCGGACGCAACCATCATGGTGCCGACCCCGGGCCGGCGCCGCGCCGCGGCGGCCGCCGCGCCGGCGGGTGCCTCAGGCGACGCGCCGAAGCGCTCCGACGCCGCGCTGACCGCGGATCTCAACGCGCTGTCGGGGTTGAATCCGCTGGTGGCGCTCGCGAACCCCTTGCTCGCGCTGGTGCCCCAGATTCGCTCGTCGTTGTCGCACGCCGACCCGGCGGGCTTCCGCCAGACGCTGCTCGAACAGCTCGCCGCTTTCGAGCAGTCAGCGCAGAAGCGCGGCATCAAGGCCGAGACGGTGGTCGTGGCGCGCTACGCGCTGTGCACGCTCCTCGACGAGGCCGTGTCCTCGACGCCGTGGGGCGGGAGCTCGCAGTGGATGAAGCAGAGCCTGCTCGTCACGTTCTACCGCGAGACCGGCGGCGGCGAGAAGTTCTTCCTGCTCCTGAACAAGATGGGCGAGCAGCCGGGCGCCAACATCGAGCTGCTCGAGTTCTTCTACGCCTGCCTCGCGCTCGGCTTCGAGGGACGCTTCCGCGTGATCGAGGGCGGTAAAGCGCAGCTCGAGCAGACGCGCGAGCGGCTCTACGAGCTCATCCGCCGCCAGCGCCAGCACGAGGACGCCGACCTGTCGGGGCGCTGGAAAGGGATCGAGACCAAGCCGAGAAGGATGTCGGGCGCGTTCATGGTTTGGCTCGCGGTGTCGGGCTGCGCGGTGCTGCTCGCCGTGGCGTACCTCGGGTACCTCTTTTCGCTCGCCGGGCAGTCGGGCCCGGTCAAGTCCGAGCTCGCGCAGATGAAGGTCAAGGTGGCGCTCGAGCGAAGAGCGCCCGCGAGGGCGGTGGCGCCGCGGCTTTCCAGGTTCCTCGCCGAAGAGATCGCGCGGGGCACCGTCGCGGTCTACGAGGACGAGCTCGTCAGCGTGGTCACCATTCCGGGCGACGGCCTGTTCCCCTCGGGCAGCTCCGCGGCCGACCGGCGCTACGAGCCGACTTTCGCGCGGGTGGCGCAGGCGCTGAACAGCGTGCCGGGACCGGTGATCGTCACCGGCCACACCGACAACAAGCCGATCCGCACCGCGCGCTTCCCGTCCAACTGGGAGCTCTCGACGGAGCGGGCGAAGTCGGTGATGAAGGTGATGGCGCCGTCGATGACGGACCCGACGCGCCTGCGCGCCGAGGGCATGGCCGATTCCGACCCGGTCGCGCCCAACGACACCGAGGACAACCGCAGGAAGAACCGCCGCGTGATGGTGATCCTCAAGGTGGCGGGGTAGGACATGAAAAAGATCCGCGAGCTTCTCTTCAACCGCTGGGTCCTCGGCGGGCTGATCGTTCTCCTTCTGTCCCTCGTCGTCCTCCTCGTGGGCGACGCGATCGCCTTCTTCGACTGGCGCCCGCTCGAGACGCTTCTGTCGCGCTGGATTTTCGTTTGCATCATGGTTCTTGGCTGGATTGCGTTTGAGTTGATAAGAGCGTGGCGCATCCGGCGCGCCAACCAGTCGATGCTGCAGGGCATCGCCGGCGCCGACGCCGAAGCAGAGTCCTCGGCGCGCTCGGCGCAGGAGATCGCCACGCTGCAGGCGCGCTTCAAGGAGGCGGTGACGGTCCTGCGCAAGGCGCGCTTCAAGGGTCGCGCCGGAGAGCGCCAGTATCTCTATCAGCTGCCCTGGTACGTGATCGTCGGGGCGCCCGGCTCGGGCAAGACCACCGCGCTCGTCAATTCGGGGCTCAAGTTCCCGCTCGAGGAGGCGGGGGCGAGCCAGTCGATCAAGGGCGTCGGCGGGACGCGCAACTGCGACTGGTGGTTTACCGACGAGGCCGTGCTGCTCGACACCGCCGGCCGCTACGTGACGCAGGACAGCGAGCAGAAGGTCGATGCGAGCGCCTGGCTCGCCTTCCTCGAGCTCCTCAAGCGCTTCCGGCCGCGCCAGCCGCTGAACGGCGCCCTCGTCACGGTCAGCATCTCGGACCTCCTTTACCAGACCGACGCGCAGCGCGAGCGCTACGCGCGCGACGTGAGGAGCCGGGTGCAGGAGCTCCACGAGCGCCTCGGGCTGCGCTTTCCCGTCTACGTGATGGTCACCAAGACCGACCTGCTCGCCGGGTTCATGGAATTCTTCGGCGACATGTCGCGCGAAGAGCGCGCCCAGGTGTGGGGCATGACCTTCGAGCTGAACGCCCCGGGCACCGCGGTCAACTACGCCGGCCAGTTCGCCACCGAGTTCGAGGGGCTCGAGCGCAGGCTCCACGCGCGCGTGCTGAAACGCCTGCACGGCGAGCGCGACCTGCAGCGGCGCTGCGCCATCTACAGCTTCCCGCAGCAGTTCAGCGCGCTGCGGCCGCTGCTCACGGATTTCATGGAGAAGGCCTTCGGCGGCTCGCGCTTCGGCGAGCAGCCGCTGGTGCGCGGCGTGTACCTCACGAGCGGCACCCAGGAGGGCAGCCCGATCGACCGCGTGCTCGGCACGCTCTCGCGCACCTTCAACCTGGAGCGCAAGATCCTGCCGCCGTCGGCCTCGAGCGGCAAGAGCTTCTTCATCAACCGGCTGCTGCACGACGTGATCTTCACCGAGGCGGGCCTGGGGGGCGGCAACGAGAAGAAGGAACGCCAGCGCCGCTGGATCACCGTGGGCGCGCTCGCCGGCAGCGCGGCGCTCAGCGTGGGGCTGCTCGCGGCCTGGACCCTCAGCTACTTCAACAACGAAAAGCTGATCGGCGACGCGACGAAGAAGGTCGCCGCCGCGAAGGGCAGCGTTGAGGGCGTGCCGCCCGCGCAGGCCGGCGACATCGCGAAGGTCCTGCCGGTGCTGAACGCGCTGCGCGACCTGCCTTCGGGCTACGCGAGCCGCGACGCTTCGGTCCCGGTCGCCTACCGCTTCGGCCTTTACCAGGGCGACGGCATCGGCGAGCGCTCGATCGGCGCGTACCGGCGGGCGCTCGGCGACGTGCTGCTCACGCGGGTGTCGCTGCGACTGGAGGAGATCCTGGCGCGGCCGCAGAACCAGGAGCAGCTCTACGTGGCGCTGCGCGGCTACCTCATGCTGCACCAGGACAAGTATCTCGACGCGGCGGACCTTTCGCGGCTGATGCTCTTCATCTGGAGCCCCTCGCTGCCGCGCGACTCGCTCGAGCTGATGGTCGACCTCGAAGGCCACCTCAAGGCGGCGCTGGAGGCCCGCCCGGTGCAGACGCTCGCGCCGCGCAACGACACGCTCATCGCCGATGCGCGCAAGGGCCTGGCGTCGATGCCGGTGGCCGACCGCGTTTACGCGCGCCTCAAGAACGAGCTGTCGGCCGACGCGAGCGTGCCGCCGTTCCGCGTCAGCGAGGCGGCAGGACCGAGCGCGGCGCAGGTCCTCACGCGCGCGAGCGGGCAGCCGCTCACCGCCGGCATCGAGGGCCTCTTCACCCGCGACGGCTATCTCAAGCTTTTCCGCGCGAAGGCGGAGAAGCTCGCGACCGAGCTCTCCAAGGAGGAATCCTGGGTGCTCGGCGATTCGGGAGCGCGCGCGCAGAAAGTCGACCCGGCCAAGGTGTTCGCCGACGTGCGCGAGCGCTACGCGCAGGACTACGAGAAGCAGTGGTCGGCGCTGCTTTCCGACATCCGCCTCGCGCGCTCGAGCGGGCTCGCGCAGACCATCGAGCAGGCTAAGGTGCTGTCCGCGCCCGACTCGCCGCTCAAGCGGCTGGTGATCGCCGCTTCGAAGGAGCTTTCGCTCGCGAGCACCGAGGACGCGGCGAAGCAGAAGGCCGGGAAGGAAGCGGAAGAAGCCTTGAAGTCCAACCGGTATGGAAACCTGTTCGCGCAGGCCGGAGGCGGCGCGAAGCTCTCGCAGTCGCGTCCGGAGGACGCCGTCGACGTGCGCTTCGCACCGCTCCGGAACCTCGTCGCGCAGCAGGGGCAGGCGGGCGCCGCGCCGATCGACGGCGTGATGCAGTCGATGAGCGAGTACTACACGCAGCTGCGCGCGGCCGAGGAGTCGCTCTCGCGCGGGCAGGTGAGCATCGCGCTGTCGGCGACCGGCTCCAAGATGAAGGCCGACGCCGACCGCTACCCGGAGCCGGTGCGCGCGGTGCTGAGGGATCTCGCGCAAACCAGTACGGGGCAGGCGGCCGGGGCGGCGCAGGAGAACATCAAGCGCGCGGTGAGCGGCTCGGCTTCTTTCTGCGCCAAGGCGATCGACGGCAAGTACCCGTTCGCGAGAGCGGGCGGCGACGTGCTGCTCGACGATTTCAACAAGGTGTTCTCGCCCGGCGGGCAGCTCGACGCGTTCTTCGCCGGCAACCTCGCGCAGTTCGTCGACACGCCGACCGGGCGCGACTGGGGCGTGCGGCCGGGAATGGAGGCTTCGGCGCCGTCGCCCGGGACGATCCGGCAATACCAGCGCGCCGCGGTGATCCGCGACAGCTTCTTCAGGCCGGGCGCGGCGCAGGCGCAGGTCACGGTGGACGTCAAGCTGCTGACGGTGTCGGGCGCGAGCGAAGTCACGTTCGAGCACGACGGCAAGTCGAGCAAGCTCTCGCCGGGAAGCGTGGTCCGGGTGCAGTGGCCGGCGGTGACGCCGGGGGCCGGCACCAAGCTCACCGTGCCGGGCGCGCCCGCGATCGCCGCAGACGGGCCGTGGGCGCTCTTCCGCGTGCTCGACAAGGGCGCCGCGCAGCCGGGCGCGCAGGGCCTCGTGCGGCTCGCGTTCGCACCCGACGCGAAGCACGGCGCCACCCTAGAGCTGCAGCCCACGAGCGTGACCAACCCGTTCCAGAGCCGCGAGCTTTACCGCTTTCAGTGCCCGGGACAGAAATAAGGAGCGCCCGTGCCGGGCGGTGACATCCCGGGTCTGTATGGGAAGCTCCCCGCGCGCGGGGATTTCCTGAGCCGCCGGCTCGATGCCGAGTTCATCGCCGCCTGGGACGAGTGGCTGCAGCGCGCGGTACGCGAGAGCCGCGAGGCCCTCGGCGAGCGCTGGCTCGAGTGCTTTCTCTCGGCGCCGGTGTGGCGCTTCGTGCTGCCGGCCGGGATGCATTCGAAGCCGGGCTGGGTCGGGCTCATGGTTCCGAGCGTCGATCGCGTCGGGCGCTATTTTCCGCTGACGCTCGCCGCGCCGCTGCACCACGAAACGATCGACCTGGCGGCGACGCTCGCGGGCGCGTTCGGCTGGCTCGACGCGCTCGAAGCGCTCGCGCTGGAAGCGCTGGCGCCGGAGCTCGACTTCGACGCATTCGACCAGCGGCTCGCGGCGATCGCGCTCCCCGCCGACGTGCCCGCCGCAGCTTCGCCGAGCGACGACACGGTACCGCTTGGCTCGGCTCAGCGGACGTTCCACGTCTGGGAGTTCGCGCCGGATGCCGCAGACAGGGTCGCCAAAGTATTGACCGAGCCGCCGCGAGAGCTGCGCGCTGCTTCGGCGCTCTGGCTTACCCGCGGTGGAGAGACGCTGCCGCCTTGCGTCGCGGCCTGCGCGGGTCCGATCCCGGGAGAGCGGTTCTGTGCGCTGCTCGACGGGCGCTGGGCGGAGCACGGCTGGAGCGTTGCAAGCGCTTCCTCGTTGATACTAAAGAGCCAATCTGAAAGTGTGATGTATTGCAGCCCCCAAAACCGGGGCGTAGACTTAATTCACGGTCAGGGCAGGGGGCAGGAAGAAACAGGGCCGCTGACCGCACCTCCAGGCAGCGCAAACGGGGCTGGGACATGAACGCCGGTAGGGAGAAATAGTCTCCGCGATGAGCGTCCATTCGTCATGGGAATGACCGACCTCGAGGCGCTGCTGCGCCCGGTCAGCGACGATGCCCGCTGCGGGCCGGACCTCGATGCCGCGGGCGACCCGGCGTATGTCGAGCTCGGCGTAGCGGCCGAGTGGAAGGAAGCCAAGTACGTCGGCGAGCAGGAGGTCGCGCCTGCCCAGGCGCCCGACTGGGGCAGGCTGAAGGAGACAGGCGCAGCGCTGCTGGCCGTGTCGAAGGACCTGCGCATCGCCAAGCACTATGTCGCCGCGCTCGCTTACACCGACGGCCTGCCCGGGTTCGCCGCCGGCGTGCGCCTGCTGCGCGACCTGCTGGACCGCTACTGGGAGGCGCTGCACCCCGTCCTCGAGAGCCCCGACGACGACTGGCGCAAGAACCTGGTGACGGAGCTGAACGCCGAGCGCGGCGCGCTCGGCGGCCTGCGCGCCGCGGCGCTCGCCGAATCGAGGAAGGTCGGCCGCTACACCGTGCGCGACATCGAGGTGCTCGATGGAGCGGCGGCTCCCACCGAGGGCGCGATGGTGCCCACCGCGGAGCTGCTGCGCGAGGCGATCCGCGATACCGAGCTCGCGGCGGCCAACCTCAAGCTGGAATCCTGCCGCGAGGCGCTGGCGGACCTGAAGGCAATCCAGGCCGTCTTCCGCCAGCACCAGCCTGGCGTCTATCCCGAATTTCCGGCGGTCGAGAAGCTGCTCGGCCGCGCGCAGGCGCTGCTCGCCGACGCGCTCGGCTTCGAATCCGCGGCCGAGGCGCCGTCGCAGGCGGGCGGCGGCGACGCCGCCGCGGGCGAGGGCGGGCCCGGACGCCTGAAGAGCCGCGCCGACGCGCGCCGCCAGCTCGAGTCGGTGTGCGATTTTCTCGAGCGCACCGAGCCTGCCCATCCGGCGCCGATCCTGATCCGCAGGGCGGCGCGTCTTCTGGATTTGAGCTTCGTCGACATTATCAAGGACCTCGCGCCGGAGGCTGCCGGCACGATCGAAAACCTCGGTGGTCTGCGCCGCGAATGAGCGAACGTAGATAGCCGAACTTTTCTACTTTAAGGGGAGGACCCAATGGCAAGTTCACAGAAGTTCATCGCGCGCAACCGCGCGCCGCGCGTGCAGATCGAGTACGACGTAGAGCTTTACGGCTCCAAGAAGAAGGTGCAGCTGCCCTTCGTCATGGGCGTGCTCTCGGACCTGTCGGGCAAGCCGGCCGAGCCGCTGCCGAACATCGCCGAGCGCAAGTTCACCGACGTCGACGTGGACAACTTCGACTCGTTCCTCAAGGCGCAGAAGCCGCGGGTCGCGTTCCAGGTGCCGAACACGCTCACCGGCGAGGGCAACATCAACCTCGACATCACCTTCGAGAGCATGGACGACTTCTCGCCGGCCGCGATCGCGCGCAAGGTCGATGCGCTGAACAAGCTGCTCGAGGCGCGCAACCAGCTCGCGAACCTGCTCACCTACATGGACGGCAAGACCGGCGCGGAGAACCTGATCCAGAAGGCGCTGCAGGATCCGGAGCTCCTGAAGTCGCTCGGCCAGGCGCCGAAGCCGGACGCCCAATAAGGAGGCCATGACCATGGCGAACGAAACCCAGATTGCGGGCCGCGAGGCCCCGGCCGCGGCGGAGCTCGACGAGTTCTCCGCTCTGCTGAAGAAGGAATTCAAGCCGAAGTCGGAAGAGGCGAGCGAGGCGGTGCAGCGCGCGGTGCGCACGCTCGCCGAGCAGGCGCTCTCCGACACGAGCGTCGTCAGCGACGACGCGGTGAAGACGATCGAGCGCATCATCGCCGAGATCGACAAGAAGCTCACCGAGCAGATCAACAAGATCCTGCACCACGAGGACTACCAGAAGCTCGAGAGCGCCTGGCGCGGGCTGCACTACCTCGTCAACAACACCGAGACCGACGAGATGCTGAAGATCCGCGTGATGAACGCGTCCAAGGCCGACCTCGCGCGCTCGCTCAAGCGCTACAAGGGCACCAACTGGGACCAGAGCCCGCTGTTCAAGCGAGTGTACGAGGCCGAATACGGCCAGCTCGGCGGCGAGCCCTACGGCTGCCTGGTGAGCGACTATTACTTCGACCAGAGCCCGCCCGACGTGGAGCTCCTCGGCGAGCTGTCGAAGAACGCCGCCGCGGCGCACTGCCCCTTCATCGCCGGGGCCGGGCCTTCGCTGATGCAGATGGACTCGTGGCAGGAGCTCAGCAACCCGCGCGACCTCACCAAGATCTTCCAGACGCCGGAATACGCGGCCTGGCGCTCGCTGCGCGAATCCGACGACGCGAAATACGTCGGCCTCGCGATGCCGCGCTTCCTCGCCCGGCTGCCCTACGGCGCCAAGACCAACCCGGTCGAGGAGTTCAACTTCGAGGAGGAGACCGAGAGCGGCTCGCACGCCCGGTACAACTGGGCGAATGCCTCGTACGCGATGGCGGTCAACATCAACCGCGCCTTCAAGCTCTACGGCTGGTGCACCACGATCCGAGGCGTCGAGTCCGGCGGCGCGGTCCCGAACCTGCCGGTGCACGCCTTCCCGACCGACGACGGCGGCGTCGACTCCAAGTGCCCGACCGAGATCGCGATCAGCGACCGGCGCGAGGCCGAGCTCGCCAAGAACGGGCTGATGCCGCTGGTGCACCGCAAGAACAGCGACTTCGCCGCGTTCATCGGCGCGCAGTCGCTCTACAAGCCGAGCGAGTACCAGGATGCCGACGCCACCGCCAACGAGAACCTCGGCGCGCGCCTGCCGTACATGTTCGCGGTGTGCCGCTTCGCGCACTTCCTGAAGTGCATGGTGCGCGACAAGATCGGCTCCTTCAAGAGCGCGGGCGACATGCAGCGCGACCTGCAGGAGTGGATCACCCAGTACGTCGACGGCGACCCGGCCACCTCCTCGGAGGCGACCAAGGCGCAGCGCCCGCTCGCGGGAGCCGAGATCGTGGTCGAGGAGGTCGCGGGCAACCCCGGCTACTACACGTCGAAGTTCTTCCTCAAGCCGCACTACCAGCTCGAGGGTCTGTCGGTGTCCCTGCGGCTGACCTCGAAGCTTCCTTCCGCGAAGGCGGCCTGATTCCGCAGTGAACCCTTTTTCCTAAAGAGGAGACAGCATGGCATCGGACATCTTCTTCAAGATCGGCGACATCAAGGGCGAGTCGATGGACGACAAGCACAAGGACGAGATCGAGGTCCTGAGCTGGAGCTGGGGCGTGAACCAGACCGGCTCGATGTCCACAGGCAGCGGCGGCGGCACCGGCAAGGCGAGCTTCAACGACATCAGCTTCCTCCATCACGTCGACAAGGCCTCGCCGATCCTCGCCATGGCTTGCGCGACCGGCGAGCACATCAAGGAAGCCTTGCTGACGGTGCGCAAGGCGGGCAAGGGGCAGCAGGAGTTCTACCACATCAAGCTGGCCGACCTTCTCATCTCGAGCGTGCACCAGAGCGGCGCCGACGGCCAAGCTTTGACGGAGAACGTTTCGATCAACTTCTCGAAGATCTCGTTCGACTACAAGCCGCAGAAACAGGACGGCACGCTCGGGCCCGCGGTCTCGTTCAAGTACGACGTGAAAGCGGTGAAGCAGGTTTAAGGCCGGACGCGGAGCGCGACCTCATGAGGGCACTGCAGTGACGCCGACCCTGAAGCTCGGGGAGCTGGCGAACGGCTCGACGCGGCTCGCCGACCTGCTGGCCGAAGGCCAGAGGTCGGTGCGCGGCGATCCGGCGAATTCCAAGCGCCGGGTGATGCTGTTCCAGCTCATGGTGCTGTCGGGGCAGTGGGACCGCGCCCTCACGCAGCTCTACGTGATCAAGGAGATGGACGGGGACGCCGCCGATTTCGTGCGCACCTACCGCGAGGTGGTGCGCTGCGAGCTCTTCCGCAAGGAGGTGTTCGCGGGCGGCAAGACGCCGCTCGTGCTCGGCGAGCCCGCGGAGTGGATCGCAAGCCTGACCGAGGCCACGCGCCTGCTCGGCCAGGGCAAGGTCGAACAGGCGGCGCAGATGCGCGGCGCCGCTTTCGAGGCGGCGCCGGCGGTGTCGGGAGCGCTGAACGGCGAGCCCTTCGAATGGATCGCCGACGCCGACGTGCGCATGGGGCCCGTCTGCGAGGCGATGCTGAACGGCAAGTACTACTGGATCCCGTTCGAGCGGCTCTCGCGCATCGAGATCGAGGCGCCGAGCGACCTGCGCGACCTCATCTGGGCGCCCGCGCGGCTCACGTTCGCCAACGGCGGCGAGCAGGTGGCCTTCCTGCCGGCGAGGTATCCCGGCAGCGACGCGGCCGAGGACGACGAGATCCGGCTGTGCCGCAAGACTGAATGGCGCGACCTCGGGGCCGATACCCACGTCGGCACCGGCCAGCGCATGTTCGCAACCGACGTGGGCGAGACCGCGCTCCTGGAGGCCCGAACGATCGAGCTGAAGAGGTAGCCCGCGCGCCATGGCGGAATGGAATCGCGACCGGATCAATCCCTCGCTCCTCGACCGCCTGACCGATGAGGCCCCCGGCGCCGCGGGCGGCCGCGGCGCCTTCAGCTCGCTTTCGGAGTTGCGCAGGAGCGTGCTGCGCGACCTCACGTGGCTCTTCAATACCACGCAGCTCTTCGACGCCGAGTCGGCCGAAGCCTGGCCGCAGGTGAGGAAGTCCGTGCTCAACTACGGCCTGCCGCCGCTCGCCGGAATGCACGCCTCGGCGCTCGACATCAACCGGCTCGAGCGCGCGCTGCGCCAGGCGATCGTCGACTTCGAGCCGCGCATCCTGCCCGACAGCGTATCGGTCAAGGCCGAGCTCGAGCGCGAGACGCTCGACCACCACAACGTGGTTTCGCTGCGCATCGCCGCGCTGCTGTGGGCGCAGCCGGTGCCGATCGAGCTGCTTCTGCGCACGCAGCTCGACCTCGAGTCCGGCCAGAGCCGGGTCGAGGAGACCACCGCGGGGCGGCGCTGATGGATCCGCGGCTCCTCGAGTACTACAACAACGAGCTGCTCCACGTGCGCGAGAGCGCGGCCGAGTTCGCCAAGGAGTTTCCCAAGATCGCGGGCCGCCTCGCGCTCGAGGGGACGGCCGAGTGCTCGGACCCCTATGTCGAGCGCCTGCTCGAAGGCTTCGCCTTCCTGGCGGCGCGCGTGCAGCTCAAGATCGACGCCGAGTTCCCCACCTTCACCCAGCACCTGCTCGAAATGGTCTACCCGGGCTTCCTCTCGCCGGTGCCGTCGATGGCGATGGTGCGCTTCGAGCCGGAGCTCGCGGACGGCGGCCTGGCGCAGGGACTCGAGGTGCCGCGCGGCAGCGTGCTGCGGGCGCGGCCTTCGACCATGCCGGGCGCGAGCACCGCCTGCGAGTTTAGAACCGCGCATCCGGTCAAGCTCTGGCCGATCGAGCTCGCCGAGGCGAAGTACCTCGCCTACGCCCCGGAGCTGCCGCGCGAGCTGAAGCTCACGCAGAAGGTCCAGGGCGCCATCCGGCTGAGGCTGCGCGCGACCGCCGGGCTCGCCTTCAACGCGATCGCGCTCGACCGGCTGCCTGTGCACTTCTCGGGCAACCCGGGCGTGGCGGCCCGGCTGCACGAGGCGGTGCTGTCGTCGGCGCTCGGCGTGCTCGTGCTGCCGGCGACGCCGAAGGCGCGCTGGTTCCACTTCGCCGAGGCAGGCTCGGTGCGCCGCCTGGGCTATTCGGACGAGGAGGCGCTGCTGCCGCCGCCGGTGCGCTCCTTCCGCGGCTACCGCCTGCTGCGCGAGTATTTCGCCTTTCCGTCGCGCTACCTCTTCGCCGAGATCGGCGGGCTGCAGAAAGGGCTGGCCCGGAGCAAGGAAAGCGAGCTCGACGTGCTCGTGCTCCTCGGCCGCTCCGACACCAGCCTCGAGAACGTGGTCGACGCGGCGAGCTTCTCGCTCTTCTGCACTCCCGCGGTCAACCTCTTCCCGAAGCGCGCCGACCGCATCCATCTCACCCACCGCGTGTCGGAGCACCACGTGGTCCCGGACCGCACCCGGCCGATGGACTTCGAGGTCTACGGCATCACCGGGGTGAGCGGCTTCGCCGCGAGCGCCGAGGAAGAGCAGCGCTTCCAGCCGCTCTACGCGACGGTCGACCAGGCGTCGGACGGCGCCGAGGCGTTCTACGCCCTGCGCCGCGCGCCGCGCATGCAGTCGGCGAAGCAGAAGCGCGTCGGCACGAGGACCAACTACGTCGGCACGGAGGTGTTCCTGTCGCTGGTCGACCCCGCGTCGGCGCCCTACGCCGAGGACCTCACCCAGATCTCGGTGAACACGCTGTGCACCAACCGCGATCTGCCGCTCGTCATGCCGACCGGCGGCCAGAGCGACTTCGCGCTCGACGCCGCGGCGCCGGTGCGCGCCGTGCGCTGCCTCGGCGTGCCCTCGCGCCCGCAGGAGCCGGTGCTCGACGGCTCGCTCGCGTGGCGCTGCATCAGCCACCTGTCGCTCAACTATCTTTCGCTCACCGATCTCAACGAGCAGGACGGCGCGGTCGCGCTGCGCGAGATGCTGCACCTGTACGCGCGCGAGCGCGAGTCGGTGCTGCGGCGCCACCTCGAAGGCATCCGCTCGGTCAAGGTGGCGCCGATCACGCGGCGCATGGCGGCGCGCGGCCCGGTCACGTTCGGGCGCGGCATGGAGGTGCGCCTCGCCTGCGACGAGCGCGCCTTCGAGGGCAGCGGCGCCTTCCTGCTGGGCTCGGTGCTGGAGGAGTTCTTCGCCCGGCATGCTTCGCTCAACTCCTTCACGGAAACGGTGCTCGACGTGCTCGGTCGCGGAGAGGTGATGCGGTGGCCAACGAGATTCGGACAGCGCCCGCTTCTCTAGAGCGAGGCAAGACGCGTGAGGCCGAGCTTGCTCGGCAACTCGCGCAGGCGCCCTGGGAGTTCGATCTCTTCCAGGCGATGCGCCTGATCGAGTCGGCGCATCCCGGCCACTCGCGCATCGGCGAGGCGCGCCGCCCGGTCGACGAGCCGGTGCGCTTCGCGCAGGAGGCCTCGCTCGCGTTCGGTCCCGCGGCGCTCGCCGCGTTCGAGCGCGAGGCGCAGCCGCCGCGCCTGGTGCAGCGCGTGCTGGGCCTGTTCGGCCCGAACGGCGCGCTGCCGATCCACCTCACCGACTGGGCGCGCGACCGCGCGCGCAACCACGGCGACTCGGCGTTCGTGCGCTTCCTCGACGTGTTCCACCACCGCATGCTCGCGCTCTTCTACCGGGCGTGGGCCCAGGCGCAGCCCGCGGTGAGCCTCGACCGCCCGACCCAGGACTACTTCGGCCGGCGCCTTGCCGCGCTCTGCGGCCTGGGCGCGCCGTCGCTGCGCGGACGCGACGGCGCGCCCGACTTCGCCAAGCTGGCGCACGCAGGGGTGTTCGGCCGCCAGGTGCGCAGCGCCGAATGCCTCGAAGTGGCGCTCGCGAGCTATTTCCGCGTGTCGGTCCGGATCGAGGAGTTCGTCGGCCACTGGCTGAAGATCGCGCCGGAGCAGCATTCGCGGCTCGGACGCAGGGACGGCTTCGCTCGGCTGGGCGAGGACGCGGTGATCGGCGAGCGTACCTGGCACGCGCAGAGCCGCTTCCGCGTCGTGCTCGGCCCGCTGTCGTTCCGCGACTACGAGCGCTTCCTGCCGAGGGGGCGCAGCGCGCGCGCGCTGCACGACCTCGTCAAGCTGTACGTCGGCATGGAGCACTCCTGGGAAGTGAAGCTGGTGCTGAAGAAGGAGGAGGTCCCGCTCGCCTGGCTCGGCAACTCGGTGTGGGTGGGGTGGTCCTCCTGGCTCGGGGCGCGGCTCACCGACCGGGACGCCGCGGACTATTCGAACACGCAGGGCCGGACGCTGCCGCACTGGGAGGTGCAGGCGCGGCCGGAAGCGCGCGCCGACGAAGCGGCTTCGCTGGACGAGGCGCAGGCGGGCGCGCAACTGGTGCAGTAGACCAGCAGAGACAGACAAGGATCAACAGACAAAGGGGAGGGAGGCAGTCATGTCGGAGATCAGCAGGGCGGCTCTGTTCGGCAAGTTGAATTCGCTCGGGTACAAGGCCATCGAGTCCGCGACCGTGTTCTGCAAGCTGCGCGGCAACCCGCACGTGGAGATGGCGCACTGGCTGTTCCAGATCCTGCAGAGCCAGGACAGCGACTTCCACCGCATCGTGCGCCACTACGAGGTCGACCCGGCGCGGCTCGCGGCTGATCTCACGCGCTCGCTCGACGCGCTGCCGCGCGGCGCGACCTCGATCTCGGACTTCTCCCCGCACATCGACGAGGCGGTCGAGCGCGGCTGGGTCTACGGGACGCTCCTCTACAAGGAGGGCGCGGTGCGCACCGGGCACCTCCTCGTCGGCATGCTGAAGACCAACAGCCTGAGGAACATGCTCTACGCCATCTCGCCGGAGTTCAAGAAGCTGAAGAGCGAGGCGCTCGCGGAGGACCTCTCACGCATTACTTCCAAGTCCCCGGAAGAAAATCTCGCCGCCAAGGACGGCTCGCAGGTGGGCGGCGGCGCGGTGCCCGGCGAGGCGAGCGGCGCGATGGCGCCGGCGCAGATGGGCAAGCAGGAAGCGCTGAAGAAGTTCGCGGTCGACCTCACGGCGCGCGCGCGCGAAGGCAAGATCGACCCGGTGCTCGGCCGCGACGAGGAGATCCGGCAGATCGTCGACATCCTCATGCGCCGGCGGCAGAACAACCCGATCCTCACCGGCGAGGCCGGCGTCGGCA
>Ga0247678_1000089_pt1 | contig 26718 bp, 23 predicted proteins | sample CNK19_metaG_FD_182801 | JGI IMG/M metagenome (GOLD analysis project Ga0247678, IMG submission 182801) | Soil microbial communities from Purdue University Martell Research Forest, Indiana, United States - CNK19 | ecosystem: Environmental > Terrestrial > Soil > Temperate forest > Bulk soil... | reverse complement strand
CCCGCTCTCGGAGGCGTCGTCTTCGGTCTGTGGGGAGCGACGGCCTGTTTCGGCATCAACGGCCTGTCGTTCATCTTCGTGATCATCGCCCTCTCCATCATCAGGATGCCGCCGCTGCATGCCGACGCCACGTCGACGTCGATGATGGCGCAGATGAAAGAGGGCTTCGCCTTCGTGGCGTCGAAGCGGTCGTTGCTCCTGTTGACCTTCCTCTCCTTCGCCGGCACGTTCCTGGGCATGCCTCTCTTCACGATGATGCCGGTAGTGGCCAAGAGCATTTTCAACCTCGGGCCGCAGGGCCTCTCTCTGCTGCAAGCCGATTACGGCATCGGCTCCGTCGTCGGCGCGCTCTTCGTCGCCGGCAGCAGCTACGCGGCCAAAAAGGGACGGCTGGCGTTGGCACTGCAGCTCGTCTTCGCCGCGACGCTGGTGGCCTTCGGTTTCTCGCGGCACCTCGGTGCCAGCCTGGTCATCGCCTTCATCGCCGGCTCCGCGATCGTCGGCGTGATCTCTCTCTACAGCTCCCTCGTGCAGCTTTCGACCAGCGACGCCATGCGCGGCCGGGTCATGTCGATCTTCATGCTGGCCTTCCGCGGCGGCATGCCGCTCGGCAACCTCATGGCCGGCTTCGTCGCCCAGCGCTGGTCGATCACCACCGCGCTGGAAGTGAACGGCATAGCCCTGGCGGTTGTGGCGCTGGCGTTCATCGTGAAGGGAACGGATCTTGACGCGGGGCTGGGGTAGGTAGGGATTCATCGTTCTCGGCAGTACCTCCAATCGAGAGCCCTTCTCCCCCCACGGTTTCTTGTGGGGGGAGAAGGTGGCGAAGCCGGATGAGGGGGGCGTTTCACTCATAGTCATTCGCGCGCCTTCGAGCGCTCTCGGACCAGCGTCGGTAAATCGCGCATATCTCGTAAAGCGCCCCCCTCATCCGCCTTCGGCACCTTCTCCCCCCACAAGAAACCGTGGGGGGAGAAGGGCTCTCGACGAAGGGAGTGGCAAGCTGCCGGTGGAACAATTCAAGTGAGCGTGAGAAATGCGGGCTAGCATGACCGGCATGCGAAAAGCTCCTGGAGGCTTGGAATGACTTCTTCACTGACTGAAACCTCAGTTCCCGCGGCAACGAACGTCGTGGTGACCGATGACACGCTCACCGTTGACTTGAGCGATGGGCGCACCATATCGGTGCCGCTTGCGTGGTATCCCCGTCTGGTCCACGGCACTCCGGAGGAGCGGAACGGATGGCGATTGATCGGCCGCGGCGAGGGGATTCACTGGACTCAACTCGACGAGGACCTCTCCGTGGAAGGTTTGATTACAGGAAGACCGTCGGGCGAGAGTCAGGCGTCCCTCGCAAGATGGATCGAGGCGCGGCGTTAGAAGCGCGGGCGTTCATCGTGAAGGAAACGGATCTTGCGGGGCTGGGCGCAACGTAGAAGCAATGTTCAATGTTGAATGTTCAATGTTGAGTGTCGAATGGAACATCACGCGGGGTGACATTCAACACTCAACATTGAACATTCAACATTCAACATTGCCTTTCGTTTTCTGTGACCGGAGCCACCCCCACCTCGATATAGAATCCCGGCCCGCGTCGTGCACCGTTTGACGCACTGAATTGATGGCAAAAGCGAAAGAACAAGCCTCCGCAACGATCGACCCCGTGGCAGCCTGCGCGCCGGAGTGGACCGACATCCTCCGGCAGATGGTCCTCATCCGGCGCTTCGAGGAAGCGACGGAGCGGGAGTTCCGCAAAGGTAAGATCGGCGGATATCTCCACGTCTACAGCGGGCAGGAGGCGGTGGCCAGCGGCATCATCACGGCGCTGCAGAAGGACGACATCGTCTTCACCGGCTATCGCGACCACGCCCATGCCCTGGCCCTCGGCGCCGAGCCGCGGCGGATCATGGCCGAGTTGTTCGGCAAGGTCACCGGCGTCTCCAAAGGCAAGGGCGGCTCGATGCATCTGTTCGACGTCGAGCACGGCTTCTACGGCGGCTACGGCATCGTCGGCGGACATCTCACGCTGGCCGCCGGCGCCGCGTACGCGCTTCGCTATCGCCAGACCGAGCGCATCGCCGTCTGCTACTTCGGCGACGGCGCCATGAACATCGGCTCGTTCCATGAGGCGATGAACATGGCCGGCTTGTGGGGCAAGGCGGGGATGTGCCCGATCCTTTTCATCATCGAGAACAACGGCTACGCCATGGGGACCTCGGTGGAGCGGCATTCCGCGCTGACCGATCTCTCGGCCCGCGTGCGCGCCTACAACATTCCCACCGAGAAGGTCGATGGGCAGGATGTCTTCGCCGTCCGCGGCGTGGCCGATCGCGTCGTCCGCCAGATCCGGGAGACCGGCACGCCGTACTGCATTGAGGCCGTCACCTATCGCTTCTCCGGCCACGGAGCGGCCGACATCCTGCAGCCGTATCGGAGCAAGGATGAAGTCGAGCAGCACCGCCATCGCGATCCGATCGGTATCCTCCGCAACCGTCTCGGCGAGATCTGCAACCTCACCGACGACGATGTGAAGACGATCGAGGAGTGGGCCTCCGGAGAAGTCGCCGCCGCCGTGCAGTTCGCGGAGGAGAGCCCCGTGCCGGATGCCGAGGAGTTGTGGCGCGACGTCGTCGCCGAGCACGGGCCCGTGCGAGAGAACGAGTAAAACCCCATGACCGAAAAAAGCTACCGCGACGCCATCCGCGACGCCATGATGGAAGAGATGGATCGGGACGGGAACGTCCTGATCATGGGCGAAGACATCGGCGTCTACGAAGGGACGTTCCGCATCACCGCCGGCATGCTGAAAAAGTACGGCCCGAAGCGCGTGATCGACACGCCCATCGCCGAGGCCGGGATGGTCGGGACCGCGGTGGGCATGGCCATGCTCGGTCTGCGGCCGATCGTGGAGATGATGACCATGAACTTCGCCATCGTCGCCGCCGACCAGATCCTCAATCACGCGGCGAAGGTGCGCTACTTCTCCGGCGGGCAGGTCGACGTGCCGGTGGTCATCCGCGGGCCGCAGGGAGCGGGCGTCCAGCTCTCCGCGCAGCACTCGCAGACGTTCGAGTCGTTCTACGCGCACTTCCCCGGCCTGAAAGTCGTCGCCCCGGCCACGCCGGCCGATGCCAAGGGATTGCTGAAGACGGCGATCCGTGGGCGCGATCCGGTCATCTTCCTCGAGAGCGCAGCGCTGTACGGGATGAAGGGGGAAGTGCCGGATGACGCCGGCTTCACCGTCCCCTTCGGCGTCTCCCGCATCGCGCGCGAGGGGAGCGACGTCACCATCGTCTCGTACAGCCGCATGCTGCAGATGTCGCTCATCGCCGCGGAGAAGCTTTCGCAGGACGAAGGGATCGAATGCGAAGTGATCGATCTCCGCACGCTCCGCCCGCTCGATCTCGAGCCGGCCTACGCCTCGGTCACCAGGACCCATCGCTGCGTGGTCGTGCAGGAACAGTGGAAACCGTTCGGCGCGGCGGCGGAGATCGCCGCCAGCATCACCGAGACGGTTTTCGACGAGCTCGATGCGCCGGTGGCGCGCGTCACGGGCGAGGATGTGCCGATGCCGTATGCGCGCAATCTGGAAGTGCTGGCCACACCGCACGAACAACATGTGATCGCCGCGGTCAAGAAAGTGATGTACGCGAATGGCTGACATCATCATGCCCAAGATGGGCGACGCCATGACCGAGGGGAAGGTCGTCCGCTGGTACAAGAAGTCGGGCGACGCCGTGAAGAAAGGCGAGCCGCTGCTGGAGATCGAGACCGACAAGGTGAACCTCGATCTCGAAGCGGAGCAGGATGGCACGCTCGGCAATGTCGCGGCCGAGGACGGGCAGATGGTCGAGGTGGGTGGGGTGCTGGCGACCATCCTCGGAGAGGGCGAGAAGGCCACGCCTCGACAGGAGCCCAGCGCAGAAGCCGCACCCGCGCGCCGCGCCATCGACAAGAAAGATTCGATCAAGAAGTCGACTGGCGACTATGCCGAGGCCATCGACATGAAAGCCCCGCGGATCGATCGGACCGCGGCGGCTTCGAGTGAGCCTGCCCCGCAGGACGCGGGCGGCAGAAAGCGTTCATCACCACTGGCGCGGAAGATGGCGCGCGAGATGGGCGTCAGTCTGGAACAGGTGCAGGGGAGCGGGCCGAGCGGCCGCATCGTGGCGAACGATGTAAAGAACTTCAAGCCTCCCGCTGCCGCACCGCAGAAGGCCAAGGCGCGGTCGCTGCCGCCGATCCAGAAGCTCGAGACGAAAGAGATCCCGTTGACCGCGATGCGTCGAACGATCGCCAAACGACTCGCGGAGTCGACGGGACCGATCCCGCATTTCTATCTGACGGCCGACTACGACGTTACCAATCTCCTTTCGCTGCGCGAGCAGCTCAATGAGATCGAAGGCATCAAGACCAGCGTGAACGACTTCATCGTCCGCGCCGCCGCGCTGGCGTTGCGCCATCACCCGAACGTGAATGCGTCGTGGGGCGATGAGGCCGTCACGCAGCATGGCGAGATCCACATCGGCATCGCCGTCTCCACTCCCGAGGGGCTCATCACGCCGGTCGTGCGCAACGCCGACCAGAAATCGGTGACCGAGATCTCCAACGAGGTGCGCTCGCTCGCCGACAAGGCGAAGAACCGCAAGCTGACCCCGAACGATTACCAGGGCTCGACCTTCACCATCTCGAACCTCGGCGCCTGGGGCATCGAACAATTCACCGCCATCATCAACCCGCCGAACGTGGCCATCCTCGCCATCGGCGCCGCCAGCGCGCAGGCTGTCGTTGTCGATCGCCAAGTGGTCATCCGCGACCGGATGAAGGTCACCATGTCCTGCGACCACCGCGTCGTCGACGGCGCCTTGGGCGCGGAGTACCTGCGGACGTTGCGGAGCTACATCGAGCAGCCGGTGAGGCTGGTGTTGTAGCGGTTACGCGGTCTCGGGGTTGCGCGGTCTCGCAGCAAACCCACCGCGCGACCTCGGAACCGCGAGACCGCGTAACCGCGTGCAACGCAATCAAACCAACAACCAACCTGTTACACTACCCAGCGCCCCCGCCATGCCAGGCATCAACGAGCTCCTCGGGATCCTCATTGCGATCATCGTGATCTGGGTCGTTCTCAAGCTGGCCAAGGTAGCGATACGGCTGATCTTCCTCGTGATCGCCGTCCTCCTTATCGCCGGGGCGATTTACTACGTCTTCATGAGGTGAACCATTTGAGTGATCGCAAATACAGGCACCGCGGCTATCAGGATAGCGGCGGCGGCTATTCGTCCAATTCGTCTTCATCCAGCAGCTCGCGTCCGCCGCGCACTCCGTACGAACCGCAATATCAGAGAGTCGAAGGAGCGCCCCGCGGACGGACCGCCGGAGGCTTCGGACCCGAGGTCTTCAAATGCAACGCCTGCGGCACGCAGAGGCTCGGGCTCGACCAGCCGACCTCCGAGGAGACCTGCGTCAAGTGCGGCGCCGACCTGCACACCTGCGGCAACTGCCGCGCCTTCGACACCACCACGCTCTGGGAGTGCCGCGAAAGCATCCCGGCCCGCATCTCCGGCAAGCACGTCCGCAACGAGTGCGCCTTCTTCCAGCCGAAGGTCGTCCGCGACCTGACCGCGGACAAGGCCCGCCAGCCGCAGACGCCGGACGACGCGCGGAAGGCGTTCGACGCGCTGTTCAAGAAGTAGGCAATCTCAGACTGAGTTGGCGTCTTTCAGCCATGAGCGCCCGAGCAACAGCCACAGCAACGGTATGTGGTCTGATCGTCCTCTTGCTGTGTGGAACCAGCAGTTGGAATGCTTGGGAGACCCACCGAATGGAGCAGATCGCGATCGGCGCCGACAAAGCCGCGGTTGTTGCGGCCCTCGGTCAACCCGACAACTCGGGGATGGGTCCGGCATTTGGCTCCTGTGGCGCGAACTCCTCAAAGGAGTGTTGGACCTGGAAGCTCTTCGGCCAGAATTACATAGACGTCTGTTTCGATGCCTCGGGTCATGTGGTGTGCCGCGAGGCCTTTAGTGTGTCGACCTAAGGCCGCAAGCTGCGAGACGTCCATCTCGTTTATCCTTCGCCCGCTTGCGAATCTCGATCAACCTAGCTCTCGCAGCCTTCTCCGGCGTCCTCTTCGCCTTCGCTTTCCCGAACGCCGCCATCGGATGGCTGATGTTCATCGCCCTCCTGCCGCTCTTCGTTGCGTTGACGCGAGTGCGAAGCGCCCGCGGCGCCTTCCTCCTCGGATGGCTCTCGCAGACGATCGCCTGGCTGATCATGGTGCCGTGGGTGGTCCGGGTGATGTCGCACTACGGCGGCTTGCCGTACGTCACCGGCGTGGCGCTCTTCGTGGCGATGTGCGCCTACCTCGGCATGTACGGCGGCCTCTTCGCCCTTCTCTTCTATCGCATCGCACCATCGACGCGGTTCCGGCGATGGCTGCTCGTGCCGCTGGCGTGGGCGGTGGTCGAGTACGCGCGGACGTATCTCTTCAGCGGCTTCCCCTGGAGCCTCATCGCCGCTTCGATCGTCGACTACGCGCCGCTGGTGCAGTTCGACCGCGTGGCCGGGCCGTATGCGCTGGGAATCCTGATCCTGCTGCCGTCGACGCTCGTCGCCTGGCTGATCGTGGCGCGGCCGAAAGGGATGCGATCGCTCTTCCCCATCGCCGCCGTCGTCATCATCACCTTCGTCTGGTGGGCGACGGGACTCGTCGCCGCCAAGATGCTGGTGCGCCCGACCGGAACGCCGATGGCGCGCGCGGCTCTCTTGCAGCCGAACATCTCGCAGGAGATGCGGTGGGACAACGACAACCTGGTGCTGATCTTCCGCCGGATGATGGCCATGACGGACGAGGCTACCTCGCACAAGGTGCAGGTCGTGATCTGGCCGGAGTCGACGGTGCCGCTGTCGTACGCCACGACGGATTTCTATCGCCAGGCCATCGAGTCGGTCTCCCGCACCAGCAACGTCGACGTCATCCTCGGGTCGGTCGCCGAGGACCCGGATCAGCCGAACAAGCTCTGGAACGCGGCATTTCTCGCCAGCGGCGGCCGCACCATCGGCCACTACGACAAGATCCGCCTGGTGCCGTTCGGCGAGTACGTGCCGCTCCGGCAGATGCTCTCGTTCGCGCATGCGCTCGTGCACGCCGTCGGCCAGTTCGAGTTCGGGACGAAGGATACGCCGCTCGCCGGCCGGTTTCTCTACGGCCCGGCCATCTGCTACGAGGTGGTCTTCCCGCAGATCCCGCGCACGCAGGTGGTGCACGGCGCCAACGTCCTGGTCACGATCACCAACGACGCCTGGTACGACGGCACCTCGGCGCCGCGGCAGCATCTGAACCAGGCCCGGCTCCGCGCCGTCGAGACCGATCGCTATCTGCTGCGCGCGGGAACCACCGGCATCTCCGCCGTCATCGACCCGGCCGGCCAGCTCGTGCAGCAGTTGGAGATGGGCAAACAGGGGATCATCTACGCCGAGTTCCAGCCGCGGACGTCGACGACGCCGTACGTCCGTTTCGGTGACTGGTTCGCCTGGGTGGCGATGGCATTCGTGATCGTCGGGATGGTCCGGCGACAGCCGGCTTGAACCCTTTGCCGCTTCCGTTTCTCGGACCTCTAATCGCGATAGTCGGGGTCCAGCTCGAACAGGTCCGACGCCTTCACCCGTTCGCCCGACAAGCGGTGCAAGGCGGCCGTGATCGCGGCGATGCATTGTCTGGTGGGGTCGATCTTCCCCTCACGAACCATGAGAAGGTGGACCCGGCTGTAGCCCGACTCCCTGACGAGATGGATGGGCTTGATCCTGTGGCGTTGCAGGTATGCGTCTAATTTCGTACCCATGGGTGTATAGTATCATCACATGAGCCTAAAGTACATACCCACTGCTATACTTCCGCCGAGAGTTTGCACCTCCCTGCCGCCGGAAGAGGATGCCCCCGTACCGCGAAGTCGCTTCCCACCGCCCAGAGGAATGACGGTGGTGGACGAACCAAAATTCGATCCGACAGATCATTATCATGTTCTGACAGATCATCATCATGATCTAACAGATCATCATCGTGTTCTGCCGGAACCGAAATTCGATCTGACAGATCATCATAATGATCTGATAGATCATCATAATATTCTGTCAGAACGATTTTTGATTCCGGCAGAGCTCTTCGAGGCTCCCTCAGAATCAAAAACTGATCTTGCACAACGAAATTTGATTCCGCGAGAGCGTCAGAACGTTCCATCGGAAGGAAAATCTGTTCCGCCGGAATGATTTTTCGCTCCTGCAGAACATTATAATGATCTGTTGTTTCCAAAATTGTTTATTCGTGACAAAACAGCACCGTATACTGAGCTGTTTCTGCAGTAACGCATGAGCTCCCTCATTGTATAATGCACATTGTAAGGCCGGGCCGTTTTCAAGGCACATGCGCATTGTGCCGATCGCCCGCGAGTGCTGACGATCGAGGGCTCGCGGGTAACTCGTGGCTGCAATTTCGCTCGTAGCGATCGCACGTCGCGTAACCGAAGATGGAGGGACTCATGTCCACAACACGAGCTACTGCTGTGTCTCCAGGGGCGGCAACCGCGGATCAACCTGCTGCCGATCCCGAGGCCAGTCAGATCGCAATCGAAGACATCGCCAAACAGATCACCGACGGCCTTGCGGCGCTGGCCAGGTTGATCCCGACGTTCGTGCCGAAGCATAACGAGAACGAGGCCTTCGTGAGAAGGTTTCGGGCCTTCTCGGTCGAGTCGATCCGAAGCATGATCGCCGCGATCGAGGCATACCCGGAGCTGAACAGCGCCAATAAGCTCGACGTGCCGCAAGCGCGTGCGGACCTGCAGTTCCTGGACGCGTTCCGTACCGTGATCGATGCGGTCGAGGAGTTCCGTACGAACGTGCGGTTCACGTATTCCACCCGGAAAGCCCGGGCGGTGAACCCGGTGCTGCAGACGTACGCCATCGGCAAGGGAATCGGCCGCGACGCCGCCAGTGCCGGTGTGGCCGCACATCTGGAGAACATCAAACGCGACCTTCGCAGAGCGAGCAAAAAAAGGCGACCCCTGTGAAAAAGCCGCCGCAGGGACCACAGACCCCGCTGCAACCACAGACCCCGCCCCAACAGTGAAGCAACGGCGCGGCCGCGTATCAGGCGCGGCCGCGCCCCGGACAAGAGACCCCAAAGCCGTTCAAGAAACAATCGCCACGTACAGCAGTTCGACGCCGTTTCGATCCTGTCCGAGGGCGCCGTACAAGCGCCTGCCACGAGCACGGAACGCCTGGTTGCGGTGCGTTTGTATCGACGAACGAAGGCCCGCGTCGCGTTTGAAAGGCTCACCCTATTGCTGCCTCACAACAGAGTCCGCCATTTCTCGTAACCCGAAGGAATGATACATTGATATCCAATGAAAGAGCCGGCGCTGGCCGATCGCGAGCGTTGTCCAGCCTGTCAGGGTCCGTTGTCGGGCGGCTCGTGCCCCTCCTGCACGGCCGTGCCCGGGGTTCAGATCATCCGCCGGGAAATCGTGCTGCTGGTCTTCATCGCCGTTGCCGCGGTTCCCACGTACATGGTGACGCGGAGAGTGGCGGACCTGAATCGGCAGAGGAATGCTCACATTGCCGCCTACTGGTATCGACAAGGAGAGCGGCAGCTGAGGGAAGGAAAGCCCGAGGAGGCCATCGCTTCGCTGCGAGAGGCGACGGCCAACGATCACGATAACCGAGGGTTCGCCTTCGCCCTGGCACAGGCGCTCGGTGCCACGAATCGAGACGACGAGGCGCGGCTGGCCTTGCTGCGGCTTCGCGAGTCGGCACCCGAGAGTCCACAGATCAACCTGCAGTTGGCCAGACTCTCGGCCCGCAATCACGATCTGCCCGAGGCCCTCCGCTACTACCACCACGCGCTCTATGGATTGTGGACTGGAGAGAGGGTCGATGAACAGCGGCGACAGGTCCGGCTCGAGCTCATTCATCTGCTCCTCGATCACAAGGAACGAAGCAGGGCACTGGCCGAGTTGATGGCCCTCAGTACCGACGCCCCTCGGACGGTGAACGTGCAGCTTGAACTTGGGCAGCTTTACGTGGAAGCCGGCGACACTTCGAACGCACTGCAGCATTTCGGTCAGGCAGCTCAGTTGGACACCGGGAACGTCGCCGCCCTTTCGGGAGCGGGCGAAACCGCATTCCAAATCGGCGACTACAAGACCGCGGAGGGTTATCTCAGCCGGGCCACGGCGCTGGACAAGAGCGCAACACGTGCGGCACAACTGCTCGAGACCACACGCCTGATACAAGCGAGCGATCCTCTGGCGGTTCATCTCTCGCGAAGCGAACGGATCCAGCGCCTGCGGACGGCGCTCGATCAATCCGCAAGACGCCTTCAATGCGGCGGCAACGTTTCGATAGGCCCAGTGAAGGGCCCGCTGCAGTTGGAGATCGATGCGTTACTGCCGAAGATCACGCCGCAGAACCTCCGCGAGGATCCCGAGTTACTCGCCGCCGGCGTGGAGCTCGTGTTCAAAATAGAAGAGACGACAAGCCAAACCTGCGGAAAACCGGAGGGCCTTGACGAAGCGCTTCTACTCGCCGGCCGGCAACATGGAGCAACCGAGCGATGAAACCGGTCAAGTTTCTATCGGTCGAGACATTTCGTCTGCGCGAGAATCAGGTCTTTCTCGCGCTCACGGTTCTCATCGGGATTTTCGGCGGTCTGTCCGCGGTGCTCTTCACACTGGCCATCGAGGGAACCAAGCACGTCCTGTTCGGCTCCGCTCCGTCGGCGCTCCGACTCGTGGCTGTGCCTACGCTCGTGAGTCTCGTGACCGGGTTTCTTCTGGCCAAGTTTTTCCCCGAAGCCAGAGGCAGCGGTCTGCCACAGGTGGAGGCTGCCTATCACCTTGAAAACGGGGTGATCCCCGGGCGGGTGATCTTCGGGAAATTCTTCACCGGCGCGTTGTGCGTTGGATCGGGCCACTCCATGGGGCGCGAAGGGCCGTCCGTGCAGATCGGGGCCGGCATCGCATCGCTCTTCGGGCGATGGCTGAAGCTGTCTCCGCAGCGCGTGCGAAGCCTCATCCCCATCGGCGCTGCCGCGGCACTCTCGGCGGCGTTCAACACCCCCGTAGCGGCGGTGCTGTTCGCTCTCGAAGAGGTGATGGGAGACATGAACGCCGCCCTGATCGGATCGACGGTGGTGGCCTCGGTCACGGCGGTCATCATCGAGCGATCGATTCTGGGCGAGGAGACGCTCTTCCGAGTTCCTGCCTATCACCTCGCGCATCCGGCCGAATTGATCGGGTACGCGGTTCTCGGGATCGTCGGCGGAATCGTGTCGTTGATGTTCACGCAGGGACTGCTGCGTACCCGAGGACTCTTTCGCCGTCTGCCGGCGTGGACGCGAATCATTCAACCGGCCATGGGAGGACTTGCAATCGGGATCATGCTGCTCTTCGTGCCTCAGGTAATGGGGGTCGGCTATCAGTACGTCGATCAGGCCCTCGATGGGGCGCTGGCGCTACGCATGCTGCTGCTTTTCTGCGGCGCGAAGCTCGTCGCCACGATCATTTCCTACTCATCCGGAAATGCCGGCGGCATTTTCGCGCCGAGTCTCTTTCTCGGTGCGATGGCCGGCGGCGCCGTCGGGATCGGAATGCACGCAATCGCGCCGTTCCCAACAGGTGACCCCGGAGCTTACGCGCTCGTCGGTATGGGAGCGCTCTTCGCCGGCATCATCCGCGCGCCGATGACGTCGGTTTTCATGATCTTCGAGCTCACGCAGGACTACCAGATTCTGGTGCCGCTGATGGTTGCCAATCTCCTCGCCTATGCGATCGCCACGCGCTTTCAGCCAAAGCCGATCTATCACGCGTTGCTCGAACAGGATGGTATCCACCTACCCGGACCTGCCAGTCGATTCGCTGCCGGCATGTCTCGCGCCAGCGACATCATGGAGCCGGTTCCGCTATTCATTCCGGAAGACTCCTCGGTTGACCAGGCTCTGGCGCTCATCGCCAATGAGCCGTCGGATAGCTTTCTCGTCGGCAGTCAACGCAGGATCGCCGGCATCGTGAGGCGGCACGACCTCGAGGAGGCGGCCAGCGGCGGCACGACCGGTATTCCGCTCGCTCCTCTGCTGATTTCGAAGTGGGCGCACGTTCACGCTGATCACTCTCTTGAGCTCGCGCTCCAGCGTTTTCGCGAGAACCCAGGCCTTCTGCCCGTGGTCAGCCGCGGCGAGGCAACGCGTGTGGAAGGCGTGATCACGCTGGAAGCAATCCTCGAATTCGTCCGGCGAGCTCCGCAGGAGTGATCGGTGATCGATCTCCCCGTTGCAGAGCGATGCTCTACTACCTCCGGACAGCGCGGGCGCGAGCTTTCTTCGTTGCAGGCCGGCGATGACGAGTCTTCGTCTGCTCCGCGGCAGTCTCATCGAACAGCATCGGTGCCGGTGCATCCGTCTCGCCCATCATTTCCACGATGCCTTTCAGAATGCGCGATAGCGTCGCGGCATCGGCGGCGGACAGATGCCGGAGCGCGTCCGCGAGTTTCTGCTGTGCCACGGTCGTTGGGGTCTTTTGTTGGAGCCTCCTGCCGCGCGCGGTGAGCGAGAGCTCCACTCGGCGCGTATCCACGGCCGACCGCGCCCGTTCGACCAGACCGCGGTCGACGAGCCTTCCGGCGACCACCGACACGGTGCTCTGATCCGTCCGCGTCTGCTCCGCAAGCTCCTTGACCCCCATCGGCCCGCCGGCCGCACCGAGCGTTGCCAGGACGAAGAGCTGCGCACCCGTGAGATTGAGGTCTGATGCGGCGCGATGCGAGCTGCGCAGCGCATGGACGATCCTCCGGAATGCGTCCATCGATTCCGTAACGGTTTCTGCGTTTCTTCGTGCTCCCATCAGCACTATCGTCGCACATCCCTGAATGTCCGATATCGGATCCGCGTCGACCCCGAATTGGTCGGGCGAGGACGCCTGCTCTCCTGTTCAAGCGCCGTACACTGTGTTGATGATCAGGCAGTTCGTTGTCTCCTTCGTCGTTCTCGCGTCGATGCGATGTGCGACTGACGGCGCTCCCCACTTCGAGCATCTCGACGAGTGCCCCAACCCGATTACCGAAAGCATGTCGTGGCGCCTCGTCCAGGGTTCCGTCGTTGAGGTCATCAGCGCTCGGACCTTCCGGCTGCGGGCGGATTCGGGCGAGGTCCTGACCGTTTCGATAGCGAACGTAGGCGAGCCGGTTGACACCGAAGCGATAGGCATGCTGAAGCGGATGATCGACGGCAAGCGCATGTCGGTCATGTTCAACAAAGCCGATCAGAACGGCGAGATCACTGGTGAAGTACACGAGGAGAAGGCCGGTGACATCGCTCGCCAACTGCTCCGCGCCGGGGCGGCCACGTTCGTCGCGGCGCCGGCGTACACGCTCTCCGACTACTCGGAATGCCTGCATCGCATCGCCGAGCGCGAAGCGAAAGCGGAAGGCGTCGGGGTCTGGCGTCGGCGATAATCGACTACTCTACGCAGCCATGAAAGACGACACCCTCTCCAAAATCTCCGACCTCAAAGACCGCCTTCAACTGGTCCGGAGCTATCTTTGACCTCGATTCCGCACGCAAGACGCTCGACGAGATCGAGCGGGAGATGTCCGCTCCCGGTTTCTGGGACAAGCCGGAGACCGCGCAGGACGTCGGACGGAAGCGCGCCCGCGTAGAGAAGCGCATCGCCTCGGGCGAAGCGATCAATTCGAAAGCCGAAGAGTTGGACGTGCTGCTGGAGCTCCAGCGCGAGGGGGAGCACGTCGATGCCGACATCGAACAGCTCGTCTCGCAGCTCGAGGCCGAGGTCACTTCGATCGAGATGACCATGAAGCTGTCCGGCGAGCACGACGACCGCGACGTCATCCTGGCCATCCATCCCGGCGCCGGCGGCACCGAGTCGCAGGACTGGGCGGAGATGCTGCTGCGCATGTACCTCCGCTACGCGGAGCGCAAGGGGTGGTCGGCCGAGATCGTCGACTATCAGGCCGGCGAAGAGGCGGGATTGAAGAGCGTCACCGTGATGGTGCGCGGCGACTACGCCTACGGCTATATGAAGTCGGAGCACGGTGTGCATCGCCTCGTGCGCATCTCGCCGTTCGATGCGGCCAAGCGGCGGCACACGTCGTTCGCCTCGGTCTATGTCTATCCCGACATCGACGAGGAGATCGAGATCGAGATCAACGACAAGGACCTGCGCGTCGATACCTACCGATCGAGTGGTGCCGGCGGCCAGCACGTCAACGTCACCGACTCGGCGGTGCGCATCACCCATCTGCCGACCGGCATCGTCGTCACCTGCCAGAACGAGCGAAGCCAGCACAAGAACCGCGACGTGGCCATGAAGCTGCTGCGCTCGAAGCTCTACCAGCTCGAGGTGGAGAAGCGGCAGGAGGATCAGGAGAAGCTGGAAGGGGAGAAGAAGGACATCGCCTTCGGCTCCCAGATCCGTTCCTACGTGATGCAGCCGTACCAGATGATCAAGGACCTCCGCACCGGCTACGAAGTCGGCGACGTACAACGCGTCATGGACGGCGACCTCGACGGATTCGTGGAGGCGTATCTGGCCGCGGGCGCGAGAAAGACGGCGGATTGATGGGGATCGCGCGGGTCGCGTTGTTCTCGCCGCTGCCGCCGACGCGAACCGGCGTCGCGCATTACGCGTCGATGCTTCTCCCGGAGCTCCGCAAGCATCTCGAAGTCGTTACGATCTCCGAGCCAACCGACAACCGAGAACCGACAACCGGCAACATCCTCTACTTCCTCGGCAACAACCCCCACCACGCCTGGATCTACGAAGAAGCGATGCGCACTCCGGGCGTCGTCGTTCTGCACGACCTCGTGCTCCATCACCTCATCGTCGAGATGACGCTGGCGCGCGGCGATGTCGATGGATACGTCGCCGCGCTCGAGGCGAATCATGGCCAGGTCGGCGCGGCGTGGGCGCGGGGGCGGGCGGCGGGACTCCACAGCGAGATGGGGAACTTCCTGATGCCGGCCTCGGTCGACGTTGCCAACCGATCGCGCGCCGTGATCGTGCACAACCGCTACGCCGCCGATCGATTGCGGTCGTTCGGCGTGACTACGCCGATCCATGTTGTTCCGCATCCATTCGAGCCGCAGCCGTCGGCGCGCGGACGCCGGGATGAGATACGGGCAAAGCACGGCTTCGCGGCGGATCGCGTCATCGGACTCTTCGGCTTCCTCACCTCGGCCAAACGCGCCGAGGTTGTGCTGGAGGCGTTCGCGTCAGCGCGTGCGCGGGAGAAACGGCTGCGGCTGCTCGTCGTCGGCGAGCCGGCGCCGAACGTCGACGTCGATGCGTTGCGCGGCGACGGCATCACCTTTACCGGCTACGTCGCCGACGAAGAGTTTGCCGCCTACTTCGCCGCGGTCGATCGCCTTGTCAACCTGCGCTACCCGAGCGCGGGGGAGACGTCGGGAACCTTGATCCGCGCCTTCGAAGCCGGCAAACCGGTGGCGGTCAGCGACTACGCGCAGTTCGCGGAGTTTCCGGACGACTGCGTGGTCAAGATTCCGTTCGGCGACGGCGAAGTCGCGGCGCTGGCCGTTTTCTTCGTGCGCGCGTTGCCAGATCCCTCCACGGCGCAGGCGGCGTGGCTGCGCGAGAACGCCTCGATGGAGCAGACCGTCCGCGGCTACCTCGCCGCGCTCGGCGATCGATCGAGAGTGCCGGTCGCTCCCGTCACGCGAACGATGCCGCTCTTCCCGAAGCTCGAGGCAACGCTGCGCGACGACGCCGTGGTGCTGCGCAACTCCGGCGACTTCACCATCCGCACACGAAGCTACGGGCAACCCGGATACCGGCTGATGATGCTGGTCGTGAGCGGTGAGACGGTGATCGACGACCGCTGGGTCGAGCTGCCACGCGATCTGAGCCCGGGCGATGTTGCCGAGGTGGCGATACCGCGCGTCGAGGGAACGCTTCGGCTTTATCACGCCATCGACGGGATTCCGATTGTTGTGGCGGAGCCGTTTGCGGAGTTTGTGAGAGCGAAATGTTGAATGTTGAATGTTCAATGTTGAATCACATTGGCCCTGCCAAGCACCGGCACAGACAAGAGTGTCTGTGCCACATTGGTCCTGCCAAGCACCAGCAAGAGTGTCTATGCCACAGGATGTTGAATGCTGAATGGCCGGCCAAACCATCGGCGGCGTGCTCATTGAACATTCAACATTCAACATTCAACATTGAACATTCGCCTTCCGGACCGAGCTCGCGCCGCAATGATGGTCTCGCCCATGCCTGATCACTCGCGTCCGCATTTCGACGACGCGGCCCTCACCCGTCTCCGCGCCATCCTCCGTACCCGTCCCGCGATCGAGATCGACGCGCCGAAGCTGAGGCGCGCGGCCGTCCTGATCGCACTGATCCCGACCGGCGGTGGCTGGAGTCTTCTCTTCTCGCGCCGGTCTGAGAACCTTGCCGCGCACAGCGGACAGATCGCCTTCCCCGGCGGCGGTGTGCATCCGGGAGAGGCGCTCGAAGCGGCGGCGGTGCGCGAGGCGCATGAAGAAGTCGGCATCGCCTCCGAGCGTGTGGAACTGATCGGCCGGCTCGACGATCTCGTCACCAACAGCGGCTTCCTCGTCGCGCCGTTCGCCGGCGTCGTCGATCAGCGCATCGATTACGTCCTGCAGGCGTCGGAGGTCGACGAGGTGTTCGAAGTACCGATCGAGGCCTTACTCAGGCCCGATCAGCCGGAGGTGCGCTACGTGCCATTCCGAGGCAAGCGCTACCCCGCCTACTTCTACCATTACGAGCATCACGAGATCTGGGGACTGACAGGACGCATGCTGAAGCACTTCCTCGATTTTGTGTGGAGGAGTGTGTGAGGGCCCCCTGGGAGCGCGGGCGTCTCGACCGCGCTTTCGATTGGCAGGATGGCGGCCATTACGCGCGCGCGGGACGCACGCGCTCCCAGGGTGTCACTTCTTCAACAGCTCGTTCACGTAATTCGACAGCCCTTTCCCCTCCGCACCTGCATCGACCACCGAGCCGTTGACGATGTAGGTCGGCGTGGCGCGGACGTCGTTGCTGAAGGCGGTGCCGACGCCGTTGACGATGCCGGCGACCAGCTCGGGGGACTTCACGTCCGCGTCGTATTTGGTCATGTCCAGATCGTGGTCCTGGGCGAAGCCGCGGGCGAACTCGTCGATCGTGAATGCGGAGAGCTTTTCCTGATTCTCGTAAACCTTCTCCTTGTACGTCCAGAAGAGGTCCGGCTTCTGGCGCCAGATGGCGCGGCCGGCCACGGCGGCCGCGAGGGCCCACGGATGGACGCCGAGGAGCGGCGTGTCGTAGCGGATGTAGCGGACCTTATCGCCGTGCGCGGAGAGGATCGGTTTCAGGTATCCGGCCGCGCGCTGACAGGAGGGGCACTCGAAGTCGGAGAACTCGATCACCGTCACCTCCGGCTTCGCGGCGCCGGTGGTGGGAGACTGCGGGAGGTAGTTCTCGAAGGCCTTGAGGCGCGAGACGCGATAGTCGGCCGTCATCGGCACGAAATGGCCGAAGAAGAAGACGGTTCCCTCGGGATCGATCTCGCCTTCCAGCGGCAGCTTGCCGCCTTCCATCGACTGCAGGAGCGTGGCGCGGTAGAGGCCGGCGCGTGTTTTCGTCCGGTCGACGATCGGCTCGAAGACCTGCTTCATGTTCTGCATCGTGAAGGTCTTGATCCGCTGCTCGAGCGTGCCGGTCGTATCGTCGAGGAACCAGGGGGTGCCCATGAAGAACTGCCCTTCGTTCGAGACGATGGCCACCCACTGGCCTTCGCAAGCCTGTTGCTTGCTTTCGATCCGGACCACGGTACCGATCATGTTTCCGGGGAGCTGGTGCTGGAGGGGGACGCGCGTCTCGGTTACGGGTTGGGAACAGATGGGGAGGGCTTCCTTGATCAGCTTCTCGGCGCGTGCGCCGAGAGACGGTGCCGGCTTCTCTGCCGGTTTCGCGGGCTCTTCAGCAGCGAGAGCTGCCGAGGCGATGAAAAGGGCGAAGAGCGCAAAGGCAAGTCGTTTCATGCAGTCGGCAAACGGAGGAGGCGGGAGGGGGATTCCATGTGGGGTTACGCGGTCTCGGGGTTGCGCGGTCTCGGGGTGGAAGGTTGCAAGGTTGCAGAGTTGCAGGGTTGCTGGTCCTGGTGCCACCGAGCAACCCAGCAACCTTGCAACCACCCACCGCGAGACCGCGCAACCCCGAGACCGCGCAACCGCAATAACGGCATCTCCTTCGCAGTTTGACCGCGGAATGACAACCGTCCATGACACGCGCACCCTTGCCATCTCGCGGCGCGGGCTGGCGATGCCGGCGTCGCCGATCCGGAAGCTTGCGCCGCTGGCGGAGCTGGCCAGGCTGCGCGGCACGAAGGTTATCACCTCAATATCGGCCAGCCCGACATCGAGACGCCGGCGTGCATGCTCGACCGCCTCAAGCAGATCGATGACAAGGTCCTCGAATATTCGTCCTCCACCGGTACGCTAGCCTTCCTCGAATCGCTTCGCCAGTACTACGCCGAGCGCGTCGGCGTATCGGTCGAAACGCGTCAGATCCTGGCCACCACCGGAGGCAGCGAGGCCATCCTCTTCGCCTTTCTCGCCTGTGCCAACGAAGGCGACGACGTTCTTCTCCTCGAGCCGTTCTACGCGAACTACCGCGCATTCACCACCATGGCCGGCCTCAACATCGTGCCGGTCACGAGCCGCGGCCGCGACGGATTCCATCTCCCTCCCCGGTCGGTTTTTGAACAAGCGCTGACGCCGCGGACGCGCGCCGTCGTCCTCTGCAATCCCAACAATCCCACCGGCACCGTCTACACGCGCGACGAGCTGGAGATGCTGGCCGGATTCTGCCGCGATCACGGACTCTTTCTCATTTCGGACGAGGTCTACCGCGAGTTCGTCTACGACGGCCGGAGAGCGATCAGCGCGCTGGAGCTTCGTGACGGCGACGATTTTGTGGTCGTCGTCGACAGTCTCTCCAAGCGTTACAGCGCCTGCGGCATCCGCCTCGGCGCGCTGGTCACGCGCAACCCCGAGCTCTACGACGCCTGCTTGCGCATGGCGCAGGGACGTCTCTCGCCGCCGGGCCTGGCGCAGTTCATCGCCGTCGGAGCGAAGGATCTGGGCGACGACTACACGCGTGACGTCGTCGACGAGTATCAGCGCCGGCGTGATGTTCTCTATGAGGGCCTGCGCGCCATCCCCGGCGTCGAGCTGGCGAGGCCGGAAGGGGCGTTCTACTGCGTCCCGAGGCTTCCTGTGCGCGACGCCGAGGACTTCGCCGTCTGGCTCCTGACCGAATTCGAGCACGACGGCGCCACCGTGATGATCGCCCCCGCCCGAGGCTTCTACGCCACCGATCGTGGCAGAAGCGAGATCCGTATTGCATACGTGCTCAACGAGGACGATCTGCGAGCCTCGGTCGAGCTCCTGCGTGTGGCGTTGGAGCGGTACACGAAAGGCGTTTAACCACAGAGGCACAGAGAACACAGAGAAAAAAGGATGAATGCGGAAGGAAGAAGGGAGCTGTTTGATTCATCCGTCATCCTTCCGCATTCATCCTTTTTTCTCTGTGACCTCTGTGTCTCTGTGGTTAAGGCCTTTGACACTACAATCCACCCGATGCAGCTCAGCGATCTCGTGCAGGCGGACGACATCATCCTCGGCGTTCGTGCGCATGACGTCGCAGGAGCCGCGGCGGAGATTCTCGGGAAGACGCTGCCGCGTCACGGCTTCGCGCCGGACGCCGTGCGGAGGCTGATCGACGCCGTCATCGCCCGCGAGCGCGAGATGCCGACCACGTGCGGCGCCAGCGCCATCCCGCATGCGCGCGATGCCGCCGTGAAATCGTTCGTCGCCGCCATCGGAACGAACGGCGGTGGCATCATCGAAGGGCAGCGCGAGCCGCGGGTGATCATCGCCTTTCTCTCGCCTCTCGAAAAGCACGGCGAGCATCTCCAGTTGCTGGCCGCTCTCTCGCGCCTCGCGCACGACACGCCGGCCATGAATGCCATCGCCGAGGCGAAGACGGCCGAAGACGCCATCGCCTTACTGAAGCGATAGACGGTCGGTGTCGTCCTCGTAGGCGAAGAGATTTCCGAACCGCGCCCAGCGGACCATCGTCTCGAACATCTCCTGATAGTTCTCGCGCGGGAGGGCCAGGATGATCATCTCGCGGACGATGTCGGCGGCCACCTCCCCCTCTTCGCGTTGCAGGAGCGCGGAGACGTCCTGGAACAGCCGGAGCTTGAGGAGGCGCTCGCGCCAGATGGCCTTGCGCTCTTCCGTTTCCGCCTGCACGAAGCGGCGGCCTTCGGCGGTGAGCCGCAGGTTCTGTTTCGGCGTATCGACGAGGTCGAGGATCTCGGCGGCCTTGGTGATGGCGATCATCGCCCCGAACTCGTGGTCCGTTTCGGCGGCGAGATCGAAGATGTCGTCCATGCCGCCGCGGGCATCGAGGTATTCGAGGAGACCGACGATCTCCGACGTCGTGGCGCGCGGGAGCGCCTCGATGCGCGGCGCCCGAGGGGCGACGGAAGCCGGAACGTCGGGCATCTCCGAGCCGGTGATGATCTCGTGGAGGTAGTCGACCAGCTCCTGTGACTCGCGCGAGCGCGGGTCGCGCGGCCGCGGGATCGGGTTCTCCACGATCGTCCGCACGCGGCCCGGATGGCTGCTGAGGACGATGATGCGGTCGGCCATGTAGGCCACTTCCTTGATGTCGTGACTGACCATGAGGATCGACGAGGGGTTCTGATCCTCCGGCGCCCAGAGGTCGATGACCTCCGCGCGCAGCCCCTCTGCGGTCAGGGCGTCGACATGGCTGAACGGTTCGTCCATGAAGAGAATCTCGGGATTGATCGAGAGCGCGCGGGCGATGCCGAGGCGCTGCTTCATGCCACCCGACAACTCGCGCGGATAGGCTTCCTCGAAGCCTGCGAGCCCGACAGTACGGATCGATTGCTCGGCGCGCGCCTTGATCTCCTCGGGTGGCAGGCCGGCGGCGCGCAGAACGATCTCCACGTTCTCGCTCACCGTCATCCAGGGATAGAGCGCGAAGCTCTGGAAGACGATGGCCACGCCGGGGGTCAGTCCTTCGACCTTCGTGCCGCGATAGAAGACCTCGCCGTGCGTGGGGCGGATCAGGCCCGCCAGGATGCGCAGGATCGTCGACTTGCCGCAGCCGGAGGGACCGAGCAACGCCACCACTTCCAGCGGCTTGATGGCGACGTTGATGTCTTCGAGAACGCGCAGCGTGGCGCCGTTCGGCAGTGCGAAATCGTGCGATACGCCGCGGATCTCGCAGAGGGCTTCCGTGGTCTGCGTTGCTTCGGGTGCGATCATTGTGGCGGTCATCGGTTCCTCCTCATTTGCTCAGTGAGAAGCGCTCTTCGGCAATGGCGTACAGGCGTTTCCAGACCGTGCGGTTGAACAGCACCACCACGGTTGCCATCACCATCACGCTGGCTGCGAGGTGCGGGAAATCGGCGCGCTCGGCGGCCAGGCTGATCTGTGCGCCGAGGCCGTTCGTGGTCAGCACCTCGCCCTTGAAGGTCACGAACTCGGCCACGATGCTGGCGTTCCATGCGCCCCCTGCCGCCGTCACCCATCCCGTGACCAGATAGGGGAAAACGGCGGGAAGGTAGAGAGCGAGAAAGCGCAGGCGGCGGCGCAATCGATAGCTGTGTGCCGCTTCGCGCAGATCGCCGGGAATGGCCATCGAGCCGGCGATCACGTTGAAGAGGATGTACCACTGCGTACCGAGCAACATGAGAACGACGCTTCCCCATCCAAGAGACACGCCCGCCGCGCGCAGCATGGCGATGACCAGCGGAAAGAGCATCGGCGCGGGGAAGGACGCCGCCACCTGAACGATCGGTTGCAGGATGCGCGAGAGTTTTGGAGAGAGTCCGATGGCCAGCCCCGCCGGAAGGGCCCAGAGAGTCCCGAGCGCGGTCGACAGCAGCACGCGGCCGAGCGTCCATCCGCCAGCCTTGAGAATCGGCAGCCACTCACCGAGCCGGATCTGGCGAAGCAGCGCCACCAGCCGCCACGCGCCGAAAAGCAGCGCGGCGATGAGGATCGCGAAAAGCGCGAGCGACAACAGGCGCGACGGCTTCTCCTGCGCGTTCGTTTCCGCGCGCGGATGCTTCGGCCGCGGGCGATGAAGCTTGGCCAGGATCGTTTCGATCCACTCCAGGACCGCCGACCGCCGTAACCAGTCGTACAGCCACGACGACGCCGTCTGCTCCTCGGCACCCTCTTCCACGCGGAACTTCTGAGACCAGACCACCACCGGGCGCCACAGAACCTGATCGAGCGCGACGATCATCGTGATCATGGCGAAGATCGCCCACAGCATGGCCCGGACGTCTCCCTTGGCCACGGCCACGCTCATGTATGAGCCGATGCCCGGCAGCCGGAAGTCCTTGTCGCCGAGGACGAACGACTCGGTGATCATCAGAAAGAACCACCCGCCGGCCATGCTCATCATGCTGTTCCACACCAGGCCGATGGTGGCGAACGGCAGCTCCACCCACTTGAGCTGCTCCCACCAACTGAAGCGGTACGTAGTGGCCGCTTCGATCTGATCCTTCGGCACCGATCGGAGCGAGTGATAGAAGCTGAAGGTCATGTTCCAGGCCTGGCCGCTGAAAATCATCAGGATCGACGCCAGCTCCAGGCCGATGTTGCTGCGCGGGAAGACTGCCACCAGCGCCAGGACCACGCTGGGCATGAAGCCGAGCACCGGGATGCTCTGCAGGATATCCAGCAGCGGAAGCAGCACGCGGTCGGCGATGGCGTCTTTGGCCGCCCAGTATCCATAGACGAGCGTGAAGGTGAGGGAGAGGGCGTAGGCAATCAGGCCGCGCGAGAGCGAGTAGAGGACGTAGACCGGCAGCGCGGAGGGGGAGAGGTCAATGTGGACCTGGGGACGCAGCGTGCGCCATTCACCGGCCAGCTCGACCAGGCCGAACACGCCGCCGATCAGCGCGACGAGAAGGACCAGATCGAACCAGCCCGCACGCCGGAACCGTTCCAGAAAGGCGGTGGCCTCTCCCCAAACGCCCTGCGATTGCGCGCGTGCACGGTCAGGCATGCGCCTCTCCTGTGACCTGGTCCTGCATATTGCCTCCGTTCAGCCGAGATCGAACGGAGGCGGGGAGGCGAGGAAGAACTTACCCGCGAACCAGCCGTTCCGACACGATCGCCGAGGAGCCCATCCGCGTAGACGGAGGCTCCATCCGGCTGCTACTACTTCCTGTGTCGCTCATCGTTTTGTCCCCTGACGTTACGGGTTGGATAGTACTACGTGTCGGCGCTACGTGCCGGCGACCGGAGCGCTGGCGTCTCGCCGGCTGGCGCGGGGGCGTCTCGCCCCCGTTCGCCGCATACGAAACAGTTGCGGGTAACCCTCAGCGGCGAGACGCCGCCGAGCCAGCCGGCGAGACGCCAGCGCTCCGGCGGCGCTTTCGCCGCGACGCCACTCTCTCGATCTGCTCGATCTTCTCGACCAGCTCGCGCTGCAGGCGCTCGAGCCGCAACGTATCGACGATCTGTTGTCTCTGCGTGCGCACGGCGTGGGCGCTTCGGAGGGCCGCGGCGGCACGTGCGAGGAGGGGGTCTCCTTTGGCCGGCATGAGGGAATGATACGTCCGAGGCATTCAAGGCGGCGAGCCCAGCCTTCCCGGTTGGTATAATTGCCGCGTTCACACTACCGCAGGAGTCCCGGCACTGGCCTCACGAACTGCACGTACGGACAAGAAGCGTAAACCGCGCGCGCGCGCCGCCGATCCGCATTTTCCCATCGTCGGCATCGGTGCCTCGGCTGGCGGGCTCGAGCCGTTCCTGGAGCTCCTGCGGAACATGCCGGACGATTCCGGCGCGGCCATCATCTATCTCCAGCATTCCGAGGCCAGCCATACCAGCGAGCTGCCGCAGGTGCTCGTGCGCGTTACGAAGATGCCGGTGAGGCTGGCCGAGGATGTGACCGCGATCGAGCCGAACGTCGTTTACGTCGCGCCGCCGGATGGGGCCGTGACCTGTGTCGCCGGCGTGCTGCGCGTCGCGCCGCGCAATGACCGTGCGGTGCTGCCGATCGATGCCCTCTTCCGCTCGCTGGCCACCGATCAGGGGAGCCGCGCCATCGGTGTGATCCTTTCCGGCACGGCATCCGACGGCACCCTCGGCGCGAAGGCGATCAAAGCCGAGGGAGGAATCACCTTCGCTCAGGATGACACCGCGCGTTTTGACGGGATGCCGCACAGCGCCATCGCCGCCGGCGCCATCGACTTCATCCTCCCCGCCGCCGGCATCGCCACCGAGATCGCGCGCATTGCCCATCACTCCTACGTGGCCCGGGGCGGCGATGGCGACCGTTTGGACGAGCAGGATCTGTCAAAGATCTTCGCTCTTCTGCGTAGCGCCCACGACGTCGACTTCGCGCACTACAAGTCGCCCACCATCGAGCGCCGCATCCGCCGGCGCATGGCCTTGCACAAGGTCGAGTCGCTGCGCGAGTACGTCAAGATCCTCGGCGAGAAGCCGGGAGAGATCGAGCAGCTCTACAGCGACATCCTCATCCGCGTGACGTCGTTCTTTCGCGACCCCGAGGTCTTCACGGCCTTGCAGCAGGAGATCCTCCCGGCGCTCATTCGCGCCCGCGGCAGCAATCCGGTGCGAATCTGGGTGCCTGGATGTGCCACAGGGGAAGAGGTCTACTCGATGGCCATCGTCTTCCAGGAGACGTTGAGTGCGCTGAATGTCGAATGTCCCGTCCAGGTCTTCGGCACCGACATCAGCGATGCCTCGATCGAGCGCGCCCGCAGTGGCCTTTACGCGGAGAACATCGCCGCCGAGGTTTCCGCGGAACGGCTCCGGAGATACTTCACGAAGGTCGACGGCGGCTACCGCGTCAGCAAGGCCATCCGCGATAGCTGCATCTTCGCCCGCCAGAATCTGACGAAGGATCCGCCGTTCTCGAAGGTCGATCTGATCAGTTGCCGCAACGTCCTGATCTACCTCGACGCCGTGTTGCAGCGCCGCGTCATGTCGGTCTTTCATTATGCGCTGCAGCCGAACGGGGTTCTGCTGCTGGGGAGCTCCGAGACCATCGGCAATTACAGCGACCTCTTCTCGATCTCCGACAGGCGCCACAAGATCTACCGCAAGAAAGGATCGACCGGCCGTCTGCCGCTCGATCTCACCAGGGCCAGCTCGCCGCTTACCATCGCCCATCACGACCGCATGCGGGGTCTCGAGGAGGAAGCGGCAGCGATTCCCAACCTTTTCCGCGAGGCCGACCGCCTGCTGCTGGCGCGTTTTTCACCTGCCGGCGTCGTCATCGACGAAAACATGGAGATCCTGCAGTTCCGCGGACGCACCAGTCCCTTCCTGGAGCCGGCGCCCGGCACGGCCAGTTTCAATCTGCTGAAGATGGCGCGGGAAGGTCTGCTCGCAGAGCTGCGCACGGCCATTCACGAAGCGCGTAAGAACGACAGCTCCTCACGTCGGGAGGGGATCAGCCTGACCGCCGACGGGAAGACGCAGCTCGTCAATCTCGACGTGATCCCCTTCGTCAGTCCGCACAGCGCGCGCCACTTCATCGTCCTCTTCGAGACTGCTCCTGAGGAAGCCGAGCCGTCGAAGCGCGGAAAAAAGAAGGCGCCCAAGCCGCCGGTGGAGACGAAGCAGACCGCACGCCTCAAACGGGAGCTGGAGGCCACCCGCGACTACCTGCAGTCGATCATCGAAGAGCAGGAGGCGATGAACGAAGAGCTCCGCTCGGCGAACGAGGAGATCCAGTCGAGCAATGAAGAGCTGCAGTCAACGAACGAGGAGCTGGAGACAGCCAAGGAAGAACTGCAATCGAGCAACGAAGAGCTGATGACGATCAACGAGGAGCTCGAGCGCAGCAACGAGGAGCTGGCGCACGCCAACAACGATCTGCTCAATCTCCTGGCCTCGGTCGATCTGCCCATCGTGATGCTCGACAGCAACCTGCGCATCCGCCGCTTCAACCCCGGCGCGCAGCGCACTCTGAACCTGATTCCTTCCGACGCCGGCCGCTCCATCCGCGATCTGAAACTGACGCTCGACCTGAACGATCTCGACAAGATGATCGCCGGCGTGATCGACACCCTCGAGGTGCGCGAGCTGGAAGTGCGCGACCGCGGCGGCCGCAACTACCTCCTGCGCATCCGCCCCTACAAGACCGCCGACCACAAGATCGACGGTGCCGTGCTGGTGCTCGTCGACATCGACCAGTTGAAGAAGAAAGCCGTGAGCGCGAAGCGCTGACGCGAAGCGCGGCAGCGCCAAGCGCGCAGCGCCGGAGCGCTGGCGTCTCGCCGGCTGGCCCGGAGGCGTCCTCGCCTCCGGTCTGGCCCCTCGCCAAACATTTGCTGAAACCATCGGCCGGTTACAAGCAACTGTTTGGTGTCTTGCAAGATCGGCGGCGAGACGCCGCCGGGCCAGCGTGTGCCGAGCATGCTCGACAGCTCGGAAGTGAAAGTCTTCCACCCAACCTGATGGAGGTGAAGGTTAGCGAAGCGCAAGGAGGAAGCCGTGAGGCCAGTCTGAAAGAAGCGTGGAGCAAAAGTGCGGCCCGATGAACAAGAACCGGATGAGGCGCGCTGTGTTGGACGAGCCTGCGCTGTAAGGCGAAG
>Ga0247678_1000086_pt1 | contig 28185 bp, 32 predicted proteins | sample CNK19_metaG_FD_182801 | JGI IMG/M metagenome (GOLD analysis project Ga0247678, IMG submission 182801) | Soil microbial communities from Purdue University Martell Research Forest, Indiana, United States - CNK19 | ecosystem: Environmental > Terrestrial > Soil > Temperate forest > Bulk soil... | reverse complement strand
GGGGTCCTTCGACCCGCTCACGCGCGGCCACGAGGAGCTGGTGCGCCGGGCGAGCACGCTGTTCGACTCGCTGGTGCTCGCGATCGCCGAGAGCAGCCCGAAGCGCACCTTCTTTTCGCTGCAGGAGCGGATCGGCATGGCGCGCGAGGTGCTCGCCGACTTGAAGAACGTCGAAGTGATCGGCTTCAGCGGCCTGCTGATCGACTTCGTGCGCAAGCACGACGCGCGCGTCGTGCTGCGCGGCCTGCGCGCCGTGTCCGACTTCGAGTACGAGTTCCAGCTCGCGGGAATGAACCGCCACCTCTATCCGCAGATGGAAACGATCTTCCTCACGCCTTCCGAGCAGCACATGTTCATTTCAGCGACGCTGGTGCGCGAGATCGCGTCCCTCGGAGGCGATGTTTCCAAGTTTGTTCATCCCTACATCGAAAAGAAACTAAAAAGCAAAGTTACTTCTGGAAGCAGGACTACTTCTGGCAGGACGGACAATAAAACGTAGCCCGCTGTCCCTGCTGGATCTTCCGAATGATGGTTCCACAGCGGCGGCACGGTTGCCCCGCCCGGTCGTAGACCCAATAGCGTTGCTGGAAGTAGCCGGCATTGCCGTCGGCGCCGACGAAGTCGCGCAGGCTCGAGCCGCCGGCGCGGATCGCCGCGCGCAGCGTCTGCTTGATCGCCGCCGAGAGCCTGGCGCACCTTTCAAGCGACAGCTTTCCCGCCGCCACGCGCGGATGGATGCCGGCGAGGAACAGGCTCTCGTTCGCATAGATGTTGCCGACGCCGACGATGCGCCGACCGTCCATGAGGAACTGCTTGATGCCGGTGCGATGCGGCCGGGTGAGCTGATGCAGGCGCTGCGGATGCAGCTCGCGCGTGAGCGGCTCGATGCCGAGGTGAACCAGCAGCGGATGCGTGTCGATGTCGGCGCGGGTCCACAGCACCGCGCCGAAGCGGCGCGGATCGCGCAGCCGCAGAATCCTGTCACCAAGCTGAAGGTCGAAGTGATCGTGCTTCTGCGCAGGAGTGCCGGCGGGCAGCACGCGCAGGCTCCCGGACATTCCCAGGTGCAGGATCAGATGGCCGTCGCCGCAGTCGACGAGGAGGTATTTGCCGCGGCGCTGTATCGAGCGCACCTTGCGCCCCGCGAGGCGGTGCACGTCCTTCGGCACCGGCCAGCGCAAGCGCGGCTCGCGCACCGCGACGCCCGAGATGACGCGTCCTGCGAGCTGCGGCTCGAGTCCGCGCCGCGTGACCTCGACTTCGGGAAGCTCCGGCATGTGGAAAACCTGCTTGTGCGGGGCACCAAATATACCTAAGATGGGTCGAATCCAGATGAACAGAGCGATTCGGTTGATCATTGCCGCGGCGGGTCTGTCGATCGCAGGCTGCGCCGCGTTCGCGCAGACCAAGGACATCCCGCAGGCGGGCGACGGCGACCTCAATGAGCCGATGCTCTACGAGTTTCTGCTCGGCGAGATCGCGCTCCAGCGCGGCGACCTGCCGCTCGCGGCGCAGACCTTCCTCGATCTCGCGCGGCGCACCAACGATCCGCGCGTCGCCCGCCGCGCGGTCGAGATCGCGAACCAGGCGCGCCTGAACGATCTCGCGCTCGACGCCGCGCGCACCTGGCAGGAGCTCGATCCCGCATCGCCGCAGGCGCTGCAGGTGCTGGCGGCGCTGCTCGTCGCGAACAAGCGCGCCGAGGAGGCGCTGCCGTATCTCGACAAGCTGCTCACTTCCGAGGGCGTCAGCCCCGAGAACGGATTCATGCAGTTGAACCGCCTGCTCGCCGCCAGCCCCGACAAGGCGGCGAACCTGCGCGTGGTGCGCACGCTTGCCGCCAAATATCCGAAGCTGCCGCAGGCGCAATTCGCGGTGGCGCAGGCCGCGGCCGCGGCCGGCGACGACGAAGCGGCGGTCGCCGCGGCCCGTCGCGCCGGCGCGCTTCGCCCGGACTGGGAGCTCGCGGCGCTCCTCGAGGCGCAGATCGTGCAGCGCCGCTCGCCCGCCGCGGCCGCCAAGGTGCTCGGCGATTTCGTCGCCAAGAATCCGAATTCGCGCGAGGCGCGGCTCAACTACGCGCGGCTGCTGATCCTCGACAAGCGGCTGCCGGAGGCGCGCAAGCAGTTCGAAGCCGTGCTCGCCGCGAATCCCGGCAACACCGAAGTCATCTATGCCGTCGGCCTGCTCGCCTTCCAGCTCAGGGACTACGAGGTCGCCGAGCAGAACATGAAGCGGCTGCTGACGCTCAACTATCGCGACTCCGACGGCGTGCGCTACGTCCTGGGCCAGATCGCGGAAGAGCAGAAGCAGTGGCCGCAGGCGATCAAGTGGTACGAGAGCATCGGCGAAGGCGAGCACCAGCTCGCCGCGCGCATGCGCGCCGCGAACGCCCTGGCGAAGCAGGGCAAGCTCGACGAGGCGCGCCGCTACCTGAAGAAAGTTGCCGCCGACAACCCGGGCGAAGAGGCGCAGATCATCGTCGCCGAGGCGCAGCTCCTGCGCGAAGCGAACCGCAACCAGGACGCTTTCAAGCTTCTCGCCGATGCGCTGCAGAAGGATCCCGAGCAGCCCGAGCTGCTGTACGACTACGCGCTCACCGCCGAGAAGCTCGATCGCTTCGACGTCCTCGAGTCGAACCTGCGCAAGCTGATCGAGGTGCGTCCCGACCATGCGCACGCCTACAACGCGCTCGGCTATTCCTTCGCCGAGCGCAACACTCGCCTGCCCGAGGCGCGCAAGCTGATCGAGCGCGCGCTCGAGCTCGCGCCCGACGATTTCTTCATCATGGACAGCATGGGCTGGGTGCTCTACCGCGAGGGCGACCTCAAAGGCGCCGCCGAGCAGCTGCGCCGCGCCTACGTCGGCCGGCCCGACGCCGAGATCGGCGCCCACCTCGGCGAAGTGCTCTGGGTGATGGGCCAGCGCGACGAGGCGAACCGCGTCTGGCAGGAGTCGCTCAAGTCGAGCCCGGACAACGAGACGCTGCAGAAGACCATCAAGCGCCTGAAGAAATAAGACGATAGATGGGACGGCAGTCCGTCTGGCTTTCCCTGGTGTTCGTCTTAGTCGCGGGTTGCGCCCAGCTCCAGACGAAGGTCCCCGAAGACGTCGAGTTCGACTTGAGCGGCCGGCTCGCGGCGCGCTACGGCAAGGACGGATTCACCGGCAACATCGCGTGGCGCCATGCCAAGAGCGCCGACGAGATGCTCATCACCTCCACGCTCGGCGCCGGCGTCGCCCGCATCGTGCGCGACGGCGACTCGGTGGTGTTAACGACGGCCGAGCCGCGCGAATATCGCGCGCGCGACGCCGAGGCCCTCACGGAGGAAGTGCTCGGATTCCGGCTGCCGCTCGCCGGGCTCGCCGACTGGGTGCGGGGACGACCTTCCAGCGAGGCGGAAGCCAAAGTCGAGCGCGACGCCGAAGGCCGGCTGCGCTCGCTCGAGGAGCGTGGCTGGAAGATCGACTACCAGGAATATTCGGGGAAGCTGCCGTCGCGCATGCGTCTCACCTACCCGGACATCGAGCTGCGCCTGGCGATCTCGGAGTGGAAGTCGCTGCAGCAATGAAGTGGTATCCCGCGCCGGGGAAGCTGAATCTCTTCCTGCACGTGCTCGGCAGGCGAGAGAGCGGGGAGCACGCGGGCTACCACGAGCTGCAGACGGTGTTCCGCCTGGTCGATCGCGCGGATCGCGTCGGGATCGGGCTGCGCGGCGACGGAGAGATCCGGTTTTCCGGCGTCTATGGAGAAGACAACCTCTGCTTTCGCGCCGCCCATTTGCTCAGGCAACTGACGGGAATCGCGCAGGGCGCCGATCTTTCGCTGGAGAAGGTCCTGCCGGTCGGCGGCGGCATGGGCGGCGGCTCCTCCGACGCCGCAACGGTCTTGCTGGTTTTGAACAAGCTGTGGCATCTCCAGCTCCCGATCGACCGATTGGTCGATATCGGAAAAAAACTGGGAGCGGATGTGCCGCTGTTCGTCTACGGCCGCAACGCCCTGGGCGAAGGCATCGGCGAGCGTCTGCGGGCGCTCGAGCTGCCGGCCGCCTGGTACCTCGTGCTCGCGCCCCAAGTCTCGGTTTCCACGAAGGAAATCTTCTCTTCCGCGTTGACAGGGCAGTCGAAAGCACTCAAAATACCGCCCTTTTTCCCGGGGCAGGGCCGCAACGACTTGGAAGCAGCGGTTGCGGCGCGATATCCGGAGGTGGCAGCGCACCTCGAATGGTTAAGGCAACGCTCTCCGCAAGCGCGCATGACGGGGTCAGGCGCGTGCGTGTTCGCGGAGTTCACGTCGGAGGCCCAGGCGCGCGCTCTGTACAACCAATTGCCAGGGGACATGCAGGGATTCGTGGCGCGTGGTCTGGACCGGCACCCGCTCCTCGACTCGACCGATTGAATCAACTGGGGAGTCGCCAAGCTGGTTAAGGCACCGGATTTTGATTCCGGCATACGAGGGTTCGAATCCTTCCTCCCCAGCCAATACACATGAACACGATGACGCACGGACCTAGCGCGGCGCAGCTCGAACGCCTGATGGTGTTCACCGGCAACGCCAACCCGCGCCTCGCGCAGGAGGTGGCGCGCTACCTCAACCTGTCGCTCGGGCGCGCGATCGTCGGCAAGTTCTCCGACGGCGAAGTGATGGTCGAGCTGCTCGAGAACGTGCGCGGCAAGGACGTCTTCGTGCTGCAATCGACCTGCGCGCCGACCAACGACAACCTGATGGAGCTGCTCGTCATGGTCGACGCGCTCAAGCGCTCGTCGGCCGCCCGCGTCACCGCGGCGATCCCGTACTTCGGCTACGCGCGCCAGGACCGCCGGCCGCGCTCCGCGCGGGTCGCGATCAGCGCCAAGGTGGTGGCGAACATGCTCGCCTCGGTGGGCGTGGCGCGCGTGCTGACCATGGACCTGCACGCGGATCAGATCCAGGGCTTCTTCGACATCCCGGTGGACAACATCTACGCCGCGCCGGTGCTGCTTGGCGACGTGTGGAAGCAGCGCTACGAGGACCTCATCGTGGTCTCGCCCGACGTCGGTGGCGTGGTGCGCGCGCGCGCGCTCGCCAAGCGCCTGGAGTCGGACCTCGCGATCATCGACAAGCGCCGGCCGAAGGCCAACGTAAGCGAAGTGATGAACGTGATCGGCGAGGTGAAGGACCGCACCTGCGTCATCATGGACGACATGGTCGACACCGCAGGCACTTTGGTGAAGGCGGCCCAGGTGCTGAAGGAAGAAGGCGCCACCAAGGTGGTCGCCTACTGCACGCACGCCGTGCTCTCCGGCCCTGCGGTCGAGCGCATCGCCAAGTCGGATCTCGACGAGCTGGTGGTTACCGACACCATTCCGCTGCGCGAGGATGCACGCGGCGGCAAGATCCGCAGCCTCTCGGTCGCGGGACTCCTCGCCGAGACGATCCTGCGCATCTACACCGAGGAATCGGTCAGCTCTTTATTCATAGAATGAGTCACTGGTAGTTTTTCAAACAGGCCGGTGCCTGGTCGCGGGTCCGGCCCAACCAAGGAGCAGCCATGAAATTCGAAATCAGCGCGGAAAAGCGCGAGGCGCAAGGAACGGGTGCGAGCCGCCGTCTGCGCCGCATGGGCAAGGTGCCCGGCATCGTCTACGGCGGGGCCGATGGCGCGGTGAATATCGCGCTCGACCACAAGGCCCTGTTCCAGAACCTGAGGAACGAGAAGTTCCACGCCTCGATCCTGACGCTGAAGCTGAACGGCGGCGACCAGCAGGTTCTGCTGCGCGCGGTGAACATGCATCCGTTCAAGCTGCAGGTGCAGCACGTCGACTTCCAGCGCGTGTCCAAGGACAAGAAGATCCACATGAAGGTGCCGCTGCACTTCGTGAACGCCGACAAGTCGCCCGGCGTGAAGGAGCAGGGCGGCATCGCGAGCCACGTGCTGAACGAGCTCGACATCACCTGCTTCCCGGACGACCTGCCCGAGTTCATCGAGGTCGATCTCTCCAACCTCACCGTCGGCCACTCGCTGCACGTGCGCGAGGTCGCGCTGCCGAAGGGCGTGGAGCTCGCCATCCACAAGAGCGAGAACCCGGTGGTCGCGACCGTGGTGATCCCGTCGCTCATCACCGAAGAAGAGGAAGCCGCCGCCGCAGCCGCGGCCGTGGCTCCGTCCGAGGTTCCGACCACCGAGCAGGCGGCCGCGCCGAAGGAAGGCGAGGGCGCGCCTGGCGAGGGCGAGAAGGGAGACAAGGGCGACAAGGGCAAGGGCGCAGCGGCCGAGAAGCCCGCCGCGGCCGACAAGGGCGAGAAGAAAGAGAAGAAGTAAGCCTTGATCCGTCTCGTCGTGGGCCTGGGCAATCCAGGCAAGGAATACGAGCGCACGCGCCACAACGCGGGCTTCTGGCTGGTCGAGCGCTTCGCCGCCGCCAATGGCATCGCGTTGCGCAAGGACCCGAAGTTCCAGGCGCTGGTGGGCCGCCACGAGGCGTCCGGCGCCTGGCTGCTCGAGCCGCAGAGCTTCATGAACGCGAGCGGCCGCGCGGTGCAGATGCTCGCCGGTTTCTTCAAGATCAAGCCCGAGGAAATCCTCGTGGTGCACGACGAGCTCGACTTCCCGCCGGGCGTGGCGAAGATGAAGCAGGGCGGCGGCATCGCCGGCCACAACGGGCTGAAGGACATCTCGCAGCGCATCGCGAGCCACGACTACTGGCGCTTGCGCATCGGCGTGGGCAAGCCCCCGGCCGACACCGAAGGCGCGGACTACGTGCTGCAGCGGCCGCCCGCCGAGGAAAAGGAAGCGATCGACGCGTCGATACAGAAGGCCCTCGATCTTCTTCCCATGATGCTCGCCGGCGACATGCAGGGCGCGATGCACAAGCTCCACACGGAGGAGAAGGCTCCGGCCCCTCCGAAAAAGGAGCCCGAGAAGAAGGAACTCCCGGTCAAGGAGCCTGAGAAGAAGGAACCGGAGAAGAAGGGCCTGCTCGGCGGCCTGCTCGGCCGGAAAAAATGAGCCTGCGCTGCGGCATCGTGGGCCTGCCGAACGTCGGCAAGTCCACGCTCTTCAACGCGCTCACCAAGGCGGGGATCGCGGCCGAGAACTATCCCTTCTGCACCATCGAGCCGAACGTCGGCATCGTCGAGGTGCCCGACCGGCGCCTCGAGGTGATCGCCGAGATCGCGCAGCCGCAGAAGGTGGTGCCGGCGGTGGTCGAGTTCGTGGACATCGCCGGCCTCGTCGCCGGCGCCTCGAAGGGCGAGGGTCTGGGCAACAAGTTCCTCGCCAACATCCGCGAGACCGACGCCATCGCGCACGTGGTGCGCTGCTTCGAGGATGCCGACGTCGTGCACGTCGCCGGAAAGGTGAATCCGGTTTCCGACATCGAGACCATCAACACCGAGCTCGCGCTGGCCGACCTCGATTCGGTCGAGCGCCAGCTCGCCAAGCACGAGAAGGTCGCCCAGACGGGCGGCGACAAGGAGGCGCAGCGCCTCGTTGCTGCCCTGAAGAAAGTCCAGGAAGTGCTGAACGCCGGCCGCGCGGCCCGGACTGCCGAGCTGTCGAAGGAAGAGCACGCCGTGATCAAGCCGCTCTTTCTCCTGACGATGAAACCGACGATGTATGTGGCTAATGTGGGCGAAACCGGATCCGCCCCGCTGCTGGAGCGGGTAAAAGCCTATGCCGCGAACGAAGGCGCGCCGGTGGTGCCGATCAGCGCCAACATCGAATCGCAGATCGCCGACATGTCCGACGAGGACAAGCTCCTCTTCCTCGAGGACATGGGGATGGACGAGCCCGGCCTGAACCGCGTGATCCGCGCCGCCTACGCGCTGCTCGGCCTGCAGACCTACTTTACCGCCGGCCCCAAGGAAGTTCGGGCCTGGACCGTCCAGGCAGGCGCCACCGCGCCGCAGGCGGCCGGAGTCATCCATACCGACTTCGAGCGCGGCTTCATCCGCGCCGAGGTCGCTGCCTACGACGATTTCGTCGCCCACGGCGGCGAGCTCGGCGCCAAGGAGGCGGGAAAGCTCCGCCTCGAAGGCCGCGACTACACCGTGCGCGACGGCGACGTGATCCACTTCCGCTTCAACGTCTAGCGCCTGCGCTAGGATCAAGGCAGGGACGGACCACGTTTTTCACGGGAGGATCTCCCGATGCACGAGCTTGGAATAGCGCGCCGCGACGAACTGCCGCAGCTGGTGGCTCTGCTGACGATCCTGTTCTCCGAAGAGTCCGAGTTCGCTCCGGACTACGAGAAGCAGACCCGGGCGCTCGAGAAGATCCTGTCGGACGAATCGGTGGGCACGATCTATGTGGCGCGCGACGAAGGGCAGGTCGTGGCCATGGCGAGCCTTCTCTACACGGTGAGCACCGCCGAAGGCGGGACCGCGGCCTTGTTCGAGGACCTGGTGGTTCAGCCCACGCACCGCGGTCAGGGCATCGCGACCGCGCTCGCGGGATTCGCGATCGCGGAGGCGAGGAGCCGCGGCGTGCTGCGCCTAACGCTCCTGACCGATATGCAAAACGAGCGCGCACAGGAGCTTTATCGCAGGCTAGGATTTATCGATTCGTCCATGAAACCGATGAGGCTCAAGCTGTGAAGGGAATTACATTTCTCTTAATTCTTTTCGCGTCCGTTCCAGTGGCCGCACAGGAAAAGAAGAAAGCCGACCCGCAGGTCGAGCGCGGCCGCTACATCACGAAGATCTCGGGTTGCCACGATTGCCACACGCCGGGCTACGCGCTGAGCGGCGGCAAGGCGCCGGAGTCCCAGTACCTGGTGGGGGACGTGCTGGGCTGGCGCGGTCCCTGGGGCACCACCTATCCGGTCAACCTTCGCCTCTACATGCAGGATCTGACCGAGGACCAGTGGGTGAAGAAGGCGAAGAGCCTGTCGACGCGCCCGCCGATGCCCTGGTTCAACCTGCACGACATGAGCACGCGCGACCTGCGCGCGATGTACCGCTATATCCGCAGCCTCGGACCGGCGGGCAAGCCCGCGCCGGCGTACGTTCCCCCCGAGCAGACGCCGGCCCCGCCTTTCGTTCAGTTCCCCGCGCCGCCGCCCAAGTAGGGCTTCGCAAAGATCTTTGTCAGGGTGGCGCTGAAAGGCAGGAATTCGGCTCCCTCGAGCACCCCGCGCGCCGCCATCTCGCGGTGCAGGGCGGGCAGGTTGTAATGCGGCACCGAAGCGTAGAGATGGTGCTCGATGTGGTAGTTCACGTGGTGCGGGAAGATCAGCCACTCGAGCCAGGCGGGGCCCGTGTTGGTGCGCGCCGCGGTGAGCGGCGATGAAAAGTCGGTGGTCGCGCCGTGCTCGGCGATGGCGCGCAGGCGCAGGATCGCCTGCACCACGGTGACGAGCGGCAGCACCCAAAGCACGAGATACTGGACCAGGTAACCCGACCACGCGAAGCCGGCGAGGAGCACGAGGTGGAAGCCGATCACCACGTTGCGGTCGCGTTTCGCCTCGAGACGGAGCTTTTCCGACGTGTCGTCGAGCGGACGGATGGCGACGTTGGTGGCCGTGTTCAGCGCCGGCGCCCCGCCCAGGAAGTAAGCGTACGTCTTCCACGCCGTGAGGCCGCTCAGGTCCTTCAGCAACTTCTTTACGAGATAGGCCTTGCCGCGCGGGTAGCCCCCGTGCAACGCCGTGTCCGGATCGAGCGGCCCGTAGAGGTTGTTGTGATGCAGGCGGTGGATCACGCGGTACGTGCACATCGATAGCCCCTGCACCGTGGCGCAGGCGCGGCCTGCCAGGTCGTTCTGCCAGCGGCGCTCATATAGCAGGTAGTGCGCCGCGTCGTGCGCGATGACGAAGAGCGCGTGCTGTCGGGTTCCAATAACCAAAACCGCGAGCGCGATGATGATGGGGTGCGGCCAGAAATACCGCGCGATCGCAACCGCGGCGGCGATCACCGCCACGTCGTGCACGATGGCCGCGGTCGCGCGCCATGGCGAGCGGCGGGTCAGCGACTGGACGACCTCCTTCGGCAGCGCCTTGCGGAAGTCGTCCTTGAAGTCCTCGCCTTTCACCCGATAAAACTTACTGGATACCGCCAAGCAGGACGTACTTCACTTCCAAGAACTCCTCGATGCCGTATTTCGATCCTTCGCGCCCCAGGCCCGACTGCTTCACGCCGCCGAACGGCGCCACCTCGGTCGAGATGATGCCGGCGTTCACGCCGACCATGCCGGTCTCCATCGCCTCGGCCACGCGCCAGATGCGGCCGATGTCCCGGCTGTAGAAATAACCCGCGAGGCCGAACTCGCTGTCGTTCGCGAGGCCGATCACTTCGTCCTCGGTCTTGAAGCGGATGAGCGGCGCCACCGGGCCGAAGGTCTCCTCGTGCGACACGAGCATCTGCGGGGTCACGTTCGTCAGCACGGTCGGCTGGAAGAAGAGGCCCCCGCGCTCGTGCTTTTTACCGCCCAGGATGACTTTGGCGCCTTTGCCGAGCGCATCCGCGACGTGCGCCTCCACTTTCTTCAGGCCTTGCTCGTCGATCAGCGGCCCGATCACCACGCCCGGCTCGGTTCCCGCGCCGACCTTGAAGCCTTTGACCTTCTCGGTGAGCTTCGTGGCGAACGCGTCGTAGACGCCGTCCTGCACGTAGAGGCGGTTCGCGCACACGCAGGTCTGGCCCGCGTTGCGGTATTTCGACGCCAGCGCGCCTTCGACCGCCGCATCGAGGTCGGCGTCGTCGAACACGATGAAAGGGGCGTTGCCGCCGAGCTCGAGCGAGAGCTTCTTGATCGTTTCGGCCGACTGGCGCATGAGCACGCGACCGGTCTCGGTCGAGCCGGTGAAGGAGAGCTTCCGCACCTTCGGACTGGCGCAGAGCTCGGCGCCGATCGCCTTCGAATCGCCGGTGATGACGTTGAGCACGCCCTTCGGGATCCCCGCGCGCTCGCCGAGCTCGGCCATCGCGAGCGCCGAGTAGGGCGTCTGCCCCGCGGGCTTGATCACCACCGGACAGCCCGACGCGAGCGCCGGCCCGGCCTTGCGCGTGATCATCGCGTTCGGGAAGTTCCATGGCGTGATCAGCGCCGCGACGCCGATCGGCTGCTTGATGGCGACGATGCGCTTGTCGGCCCACGGCGAGGGGATGGTGTCGCCGTAGACGCGCTTCGCCTCCTCGGCGAACCACTCTATGAACGAAGCGCCGTAGGCGATCTCGCCGCGCGCCTCGGCGAGCGGCTTGCCCTGCTCGGCGGTGAGGATCTGCGCGAGGTCCTCCTGGTTCGCCATCATCAAGTCGAACCACTTGCGCAGGATCGCCGCACGCTCCTTGCCGGTCTTCGCGCGCCACGCCGGCCAGGCGCGATCGGCGGCGTCGATGGCGCGGCGCGCCTCCTCGGCGCCGAGCCTGGGCACCGTGCCGAGCACGGCCTGGGTCGCGGGATTGCGCACCGGAATGGTGTTCGCGCCGCCGACCCATTCGCCGCCGATGAAGCACTGCTCTCGAAAGAGCTTGGGATCTTTGAGGGAAAGCGAGGCCAGGCCAGCCTGGGCAGGAGCATTCATGGATTGCCTCCAAAGACGGCCGATTTTACTCCCCGCTCATAGCTAGAATGAGTCAATGAAACGGCTACTGCCCGCGGCGTTGCTCGCGATCTCTCTCGGCGCGCTCGCGCAGTATCCGCAGCGGCCGATCCAGCTCATCGTGCCTTGGGGCGCGGGCGGCGGGACCGACGCGACCGCGCGCATCCTCGGCGCGCTTCTCGAGAACGAGCTGAAGCAGCCGGTTATCGTCGCGAACCGTGCGGGTGGCTCGGGCGTGGTCGGCCACCAGGCGATCGCCTCGGCGCAAGCGGACGGCTACACCATCGGCATGATCACGGTCGAGATCGCCATGATGCATCACGTTGGGCTCACCCCGCTCAAGCCCACCGACTACACGCCGATCGGGCTGGTGAACGCCGATCCGGCAGGCATTACCGTGCGCGCCGATTCGCCTTATAGATCGGTGAAGGAGCTGCTGAACGCCATCCGGACGAACCCGGGCAAGATGAAAGCCTCCGGCACCGCCAGGGGCGGCATCTGGCACCTCGCCATCGCGGGCTTGCTGAAGGACCAGGGAATCGATCCGAGCGCGCTGCGCTGGGTGCCTTCCAGCGGCGCGGTGCCCGGGCTGCAGGCCATGTTTGCGGGCCGCGTCGACGTCGTGCCGTGCTCGATCCCGGAAGCACGCGCGATGATCGACGCCGGCAAGGTGCGCCCGCTCGCCGTGATGGATCCGACCCCGCCTGCGCTGTATCCGAAGGTGCCGACGCTGAAGCAGGAGCTGGACACGGACTGGCAGATCGCCGCCTGGCGCGTGATCGCGGCGCCGAAGGGCCTTCCCGTCGAGGTGCAAAGGACGCTGGTTGCGGCGCTGAAGAAGTCCTACGACTCCAGGGAGTACAGGGAATTCATGGCGAGCCGCGGCTTCGGCGTGGTGTGGGCTGATCCCGCGCTCACCGCGGCCTTGATGGCCGAGTGGGACAAGAATCTCGGCGCGGCGCTCAGAGCCGTGGGACTCGCCAAATAAACCACCCAATCAGGGCCAAAACCACCAAATCAGGGACAGACCACGTTTTCTAACGTGGCCTGTCCCCCGCCAGAGTAATCCGGTGCATCACCCGCCGGTAGCCGTGGTAGTCGTTCACGGGGTTGTGCTGCACGCAGCGGTTGTCCCAGAACGCGAGCGAGCCGACGCGCCACTGGAAGCGGCACGTGAATTCCGGCCGGATCTGGTGCTGAAAGAGGAAGTTCAGCAGCGGCGCGCTCTCTTCCTTCGTCATCCCTTTGAAGCGCGCGGTATGCGCGACGTTCACGTAGAGCGCCTTGCGTCCGGTCTCCGGGTGCGTGCGCACCGCGGGATGCTCCGAAACCAATTCCTCGGCGGTGCGCGCCTGCTCGCGGACCCGATCCTCGCGCGTGCGCGATACGTCGGCGTTGGCCGAGGAATTGACCGCCACTAGCCCGTCCAGGAGCTTGCGCATTCCTTCGGACAGCGTCTCGTACGCGAGGTACTGGTTCGCGAACAGGGTGTCGCCGCCGAAGGGCGGAAGCTCGCGCGCCAGCAGCATCGAGCCCATGGGCGGCGCTTCGAGATAGGAGGTGTCCGAGTGCCAGATGCCGCCGAAGTTATGGCGCTCGTGCTCGAGCTTCTTGACCTCGATCACCTCGGGAAAGCCGTCGATGCCCCGCACGAACGGGTATTCGATCGGCTTGCCCATGCGCCGGGCGAACGCCATGAATTGCGCCGGATCGAGCGTCTGATCGCGGAAGAAGATGACTTGATGATCCACGAATGCCTTGCGTATTTCGCCAACGGTGGCCGCGCTCAGGTCCTGGTGGAGCTGAACCCCGAGGATCTCGGCGCCGAGCGCCCCCGCGATCCGGCGGATCTCCAAACGCGGCTACTCCACCTTGATGTTGGCGCTCTTGATGATGTCGGCGTAGCGCGCCTGCTCCTTGCGAAGGAACGCGCCCATCTCCTCGGGCGACATGGCGCGCGGCTCGAGGCCGAGCGTGGTGAAGCGCTCCTTGACGTCGGACGCCTGGATCGCCTTCTGGACCTCGGCCGACAGCCGCGCCACGACCTCGCGCGGCGTGCCGGGCGCGGCGGCATAGCCGATCCACGCGCCGATGTCGTAGCCGGGAAGTTCGGCCGCGGTGGCGAGCGGCGGTGCCTCGGGGAACGCCGCGCTCCCGCGCGCGAACGATACGCCCAGCATCTTGAGGCGTCCGGCGCGGACCTGCGAAGCCACCGAGGCGATCGTCTCGAGCGTGTAGTCGATCTGCCCGTTCATGATGTCGGTGAGCGCAGGCGCGCTGCCCTTGTAAGGCACGTGGCGCGCCTTGATGCCGGCCATGGAATTGAAAAGCTCGGCGACGAGATGCGCGGTCGCGCCGGTTCCGGAGGACGAGAAGGTGAACTTGTCCGGATTGGCGCGCAGCAGCGCGACGAACTCCTTCGCGTTCGACGCCGGGAAGTCGGGCCGGGTGACCAGCGCATAGGCGTTGACGCACATCAAGCTCACCGGCTGCAGATCCTTAAGCGGATCGTAGGGAACCTTCTGCAGGCTCGGCATGATCGAAACCGGGCCGCTGGAAGCCGCAAGCAGCGTGTAGCCGTCGCCCGCGCTCTTCGCCACGATGTCGGTGCCGATCGAGCCGCCGGCGCCCGGCTTGTTGTCGATGACGAAGGGCTGGCCGAGCGATTCCTGCAGCTTCTGCGCCACGACGCGCGCCGCGATGTCCGTCGCCTGGCCGGGCGGCCACGGCACCACGACCCTGACCGCCCGGGTCGGGTACGCCTGCGCCCATGCCGCGCCGGCGACGAGAAAAGAGATCAAAAACGCGGTGAAACGGTTCATTCCGGTGTTCTCCGAGGTGTTGTTCGAGGTGTTTTTCTATTACTCGATTCTGATGTTCGCGTTCCTGATGATTTCGCCGTAGCGATCCTGCTCCCGGCGCATGTACGCGGCCATTTCCTCCGGCGTGGTCGAGACCGCGTCCAAGCCGAGGCTGACCATGCGCTCCTTCAGGTCGTCGTTCGCCAGCGCCTTGCGGATTTCTCCGGAAAGGCGCACGACGAATTCGTGCGGCGTTCCGGCGGGCGCGGCGTATCCGATCCAGCCCGCGATGTCGTACTGCGGCAGCCCGGCGCTTTCAGCGAGCGGCGGCACGTCCGGCAGCGCGGCCGAGCGCCGCGCAGTGGAGACGCCGAAGGTCTTCACGCGTCCGGACTTGATGTGGGACGCAGTGGCCGCGACCGTCTCGATGGCGTAGCCGATCTCCCCGTTCATGACGTCGGCGAGCGCCGGCGCGCTGCCCTTGTACGGTACGTGGCGCGCCTGGACCTGCGCCATCGCGTTGAAGAGCTCGGTCACGAGGTGCGCGGTGGCGCCGGTGCCCGAAGTCGCAAAGGTGTACTTGCCGGGGTTCGCCCTGAGCAGAGCGACGAACTCCTTCGCGTTCGCCGCCGGGAAGGAGGGATGCGTGACCAGCGCGAACGGCGTCACTGCGACCATGCTCACGGGCGCGAAGTCCTTGAGCGGGTCGTACGGGATCTTCTGCAGGTTCGGCATGATCGAGAGTGGTCCGCTGGAAGCGGCGAGCAGCGTGTAGCCGTCCGCGGGGCTCTTCGCGACGATGTCCGAGCCGATCGCCCCGCCGGCGCCCGGCTTGTTCTCGATGACAAAGGCCTGGCTGAACGATTCCTGCAGCTTCTGTGCGACCACGCGCGCGGCGATGTCGGTCGCCTGGCCCGGCGGCCAGGGCACGACGACCCTCACCGGACGATTCGGATACGCCTGCGCCAATGCTGCGCCAGCGGCGAAAAAGGAAATCAGAAATACGCTGAAACGGGCGGCGAGCGCGGCAAGGATTCGCATCGGTCCTCCTCCTCAGAAGGAGCCGACATTCTAGAACGTGCCGGGGTACAGGCCGCCATCCATGAGGAGATTCTGACCGGTGATGAAGCCGGCTTGGGCGCTGCACAAGAACGCGCAGGCGTCGCCGAACTCCTCGATCGTGCCGAAGCGCCCGGCGGGATTCGCTTCGGTGCGCACCCGACGCAGCTCTTCCACGCTTTTCCCCGTTTTCTTCGCATTGAACTCGAGGTTTCCGCGCAGCCGGTCGGTCTCGAAAGGCCCCGGCAGCAGGTTGTTGATCGTGACGTTGTGGCGCACGGTGGTGCGCGACAGGCCCGCGATGAAGCCGGTGAGGCCGGTGCGCGCCCCGTTCGACAGGCCGAGCTCGGGAATCGGCGCTTTCACCGCGCCCGAGGTGATGTTGACCACGCGGCCGAACTTCCTCGCGATCATCCCGTCGACCGACGCGCGGATGAGGAGAATCGGCGTGATCATGTTCGCGTCGACCGCCTTCACCCACGCGTCGCGGTCCCAGTCGCGAAAGTCGCCAGGCGGCGGGCCGCCCGCGTTGTTCACCAGGATGTCGGGCGCCGGCGCCGCCTTGAGCGCGGCCTCGCGTCCTTGCGATGTCGTTATGTCCCCTTCCACCGCCGTCACGTTGACCCCGAATTTTTTTCTTAATTCGTTCGCCGTGGCTTCGAGCGCGTCCTTGCCGCGCGCGGTGATGACGAGGTTGACACCCTCCCGCGCGAGCGCCATCGCGCAGCCCTTGCCGAGGCCCTTCGATGCCGCGCACACCAGCGCGGTCCTGCCGCGAATTCCGAGATCCATGCTTCAGCTCCTTTTGAGTGAGACGAGCAGCACGCCGAAAATGACGAGCGCCGCGCCCGCCGCCTGGCGCACGCCGAAGGGCTCGTCGAGCCCGGCCGCGCTCATGACGGCGACGCTGACCGGACTGATGGCGCCGATGAGCGCGAACTCCGTTGCGCCGATGCGCCTCAGCGCCTCGGCCTGCAGGAAGACCGGCACCACGGTGCTCAGCGTTCCGAGGATGGCGGCGTAAAGCCACACCGCAGGCGGCAGCTCGAGCGCTCCGGCCCCGTCGATCGCGAAGAATTGCACCACGGCGGGAGCCGTGGCAACCGCCATGCTGTAGGCCGTGAAGCGCATCGAGCCGACGCGCTTGACGAGCTGGCTCCCGGCGACAAGGTATGCCGCGTAGCAGAAGGCCGAGGCGAAGACGAGCAGCACGCCGAGGATGAAGAGCTCGCCTTCGGGCGTCGCGCCGACCTGGTTGGAGAGAACGAGCGCGATGCCGAAATACGTCAGCACCAGCGCCGCGAGCTGCGTCAGCGTCGGTCGCTTGCGCAGAAAGATGAACGACAGCACCAGCACGAGCGTCGGGTACAGAAAGAGGATCAGCCGGCCGGTGCCCGCGCCGACGAACTGCAGGCCGATGAAGTCGAGAAAGCTCGCCAGGTAGTAGCCCAGGAAACCGAGCCCCGCGACCCCCGCCCAGTCTCGCGGCGTGAGGGGTGGCTCCTGGCGGCGCAGCCACCAGCCGATGACGAGGAAGAAGGGCAGCGAGATCATCATCCGCAGGAAGAGCAGCGTGGTCGGCGTCACCGGGGCGGCCGCGTAGGCGAGCTTGATGAGGATCGGCCGCAGCGAGAACGTGAGCACGCCGAGGACGGCGAAGGCGATGCCCCAGCCGCGATAGGTCGCGGCGCTCAGGGCCGGCTACTCAACGTTTTTTCCCGCCGAGGATCGACCCCAGCACGCCGCGCAGCACCTGCCGGCCGAGCTCGGAGCCGATGCTGCGGGCGGCGCTTTTCGTCACCGCCTCGATGATTCCCTGCGTCTGGCGCCCGCCGCGCGGCCCGGTGCGGCCGAAGAGGATGTCGTGCACCGGGTCGTGGACCGGGTTCGCGCTTTCCTCCGGCTGCGCCGGCTTCGCCTCGGTGCGGCCCTTCAATTTCTCGTAGGCGGATTCCCGGTCCACCGCCTTCTCGTAGTGGCCGAAGACGTCGGAGGACTGGATGAGCTTCGCGCGCTCGTCGTCGGTGATGGGCCCGATCTGGCTCCCGGGCGGCACGACGAACGCGCGCTCGACCATGCAGGGGGTGCCCTTTTCGTCGAGCAGCGAGACCAGCGCCTCGCCCACGCCGAGCTCGGTGATCGCCTTCTCGGCGTTGAGCTTCGGGTTGGGCCGCAGCGTCTCGGCCGCGGTCTTCACCGCCTTCTGGTCGCGCGGGGTAAAGGCGCGCAGCGCGTGCTGCACGCGGTTGCCGAGCTGACCGAGCACCGTCTCGGGCACGTCCAGCGGGTTCTGGGTCACGAAGTAGACGCCGACGCCCTTGGAGCGGATGAGCCGCACCACCTGCTGGACCTTCTCGAGCAGCGCCTTGGGCGCCTCGCTGAAGAGGAGGTGTGCCTCGTCGAAGAAGAACACGAGCTTCGGCTTCTCCGGATCGCCGACCTCGGGCAGGTGCTCGAAGAGCTCGGAGAGCAGCCACAGGAGGAAGGTCGAATAGAGCTTGGGCGAATGCATGAGCTCGCCGGCGGCGAGGATGTTCACCACCCCCTTGCTGCCTCGCGTCTGCATGAGATCGCCGATGTCGAGCATCGGCTCGCCGAGGAACTTGGCGCCGCCCTGCGTCTCGAGCGCCAGCAGGCCGCGCTGGATCGCGCCGATCGAGGCGGTCGAGACGTTGCCGTAGGCGGTCTTGAACTGCGCGGCGTTGTCGCCCACGTGCTGGAGCATCGCGCGCAGATCCTTGAGGTCGAGCAGCAGCAAGCCCTGGTCGTCGGCGATCTTGAACACCAGCGCGAGGACGCCTGCCTGCGTCTCGTTCAAGTCGAGCATGCGGCCCAGCAGCAGCGGCCCCATGTCGGAGACGGTGGCGCGCACAGGATGGCCGGCGCTTCCGAACACGTCCCAGAACACCGCCGGGCAGCCCTCGACGGGCACGGAGACTTTGAGCGACTTGAGCCGCTCGGCCACCTTCGGATTGGCGCCGCCGGCCTTGGCGACGCCCGAGAGGTCGCCCTTCACGTCGGCCATGAACACCGGCACGCCGATCTCCGAGAAGCGCTGCGCCAGCGCCTGCAGCGTCACGGTCTTGCCGGTGCCGGTGGCGCCGGTGATGAGCCCATGGCGGTTCGCGAGAGCCGGCAGGAGCACGAGCTCCGTCGTGTCGTTCTTGGCGATGAGCAGAGGCGACGGCATGGCGCCGAATGTTACCTTTAGAATTGGCGTCATGGCGGGTCACAGCAAATGGGCGAACATCAAGCACCGCAAGGCGGCCGCGGATGCGAAGAAGGGCAAGGTCTTCACCCGGCTCATCAAGGAAATCACCGTCGCCGCCAAGCTCGGCGGGGGCGATCCCAACAGCAACCCGCGCCTGCGCCTCGCGGTCGACAAGGCCCGCGAGGCCAACATGACCAAGGACAGCGTCAACAACGCGATCAAGCGCGGCAGCGGCGCGCTCGAGGGCGTCACCTACGAGGAGGCGCGCTACGAAGGCTACGGCCCCGGCGGGGCCGCGGTGCTGGTCGACTGCCTCACCGATAACCGCACGCGCACCGTGGCGGAGGTGCGCCACGCGTTCACGAAGAATGGCGGCAACCTCGGCTCCGACGGCTCGGTCGCCTACCTCTTCAAGCACGTCGGGCAGTTCGTGTTCGCCCCCGGTACCAGCGAGGACCGGGTGATGGAGACGGGCCTCGAGGCCGGTGCGGAGGACCTGATCGCGAACGACGACGGCTCGGTCGAGCTCATCTGCGCGCCGGGCGATTTCGCCGGCGTCAAGGCGGCGCTGGAGAAGGCGGGCCTCAAGGCCGAGCTTGCCGAAATCATCATGAAGCCGTCCGCCGAGGCCCAGCTGAAGGGTCCCGAGGCGGCGCGCATGCGCGAGCTCGTCGACGCGCTGGAAAACCTAGACGACGTGCAGGACGTCTACACCACCGCGGTGATCGACTGACCGGATGATCCACTGAGAATTCTCGGCATCGATCCCGGCCTGCAAATCACCGGCTTCGGCGTAATCGAGAGCGCCGGACGCAAGCTCCGCTACGTGACGAGCGGCTGCGTGAAGTCCGGCGAGGGCGACCTCGCGCAACGCCTCAAGGCGATCCTCGAAGGTCTGAACCAGATCATCGCCGCGCACGGCCCGCTCGAGGTCGCGGTCGAGAAGGTGTTCGTCAACGTCAATCCGCAGTCGACCCTGGCGCTCGGCCAGGCGCGCGGCACGGCAATCTGCGCCGCGGTGCTGGCCGGCCTGCCGGTCGCCGAATACACCGCGCTGCAGGTGAAGCAGTCGGTGGTGGGCAACGGCCACGCCCGCAAGGAGCAGGTCCAGCACATGGTGCGGCGCCTGCTGGCGCTTCCCGGCGAGCCCTCGCCCGACGCCGCCGACGCGCTCGCCTGCGCCATCTGCCATGCGCATGGCGCACAACTTGGTTCGATTTCCACCAGGGGTCTTCGCCTTAGAAGAGGAAGACTCGGATGATCGGGCGGCTGAGCGGACGGCTGGTGGCCAAGAATCCGCCGCAGGTGCTCGTCGACGTCGCGGGCGTTGGCTACGAGGTCGACGTGCCGATGAGCACCTTCTACAGCCTGCCCGCGACCGGCGATCCGGTGACGCTCCACACGCATCTCGTCGTGCGCGAGGATGCGCACACGGTGTATGGATTCGCGACGCTCGAAGAGCGCGCGGCGTTCCGCCAGCTCATCCGCATCTCCGGCATCGGCGCCCGCACCGCGCTCTCGGTCCTCTCCGGGCTTTCGGTCGCCGACCTCGCGCAATCGATCGCGCTCCAGGATGCGGGGCGCCTGACGCGCATCCCGGGCATCGGGAAGAAAACGGCGGAGCGGCTGCTTCTCGAGCTGAAAGGCAAGCTCGCGGAGGTCAGCGCCCCGGCGCAGGAGCGGCCGAGCGACGTGGTGAATGCGCTTCTTGCGCTGGGCTACAGCGAGAAAGAAGCGCATTCAGCAATCAAAGGTCTTGCGCCGGGCGTTCCGGTGGCCGAAGGTATCCGCGCCGCGCTCAAGGCATTGGCAAAATAAAAGGAGACGTCTATGACCAGGAAGGGATCGATTGCAACGGTGCTCGCCATGGCCGCGATGCTCGGCTGCGGCGGCGCGCTCGCGCAGAAGCAACCTGCTGACACCGGCTGGTACGCCGGCGCTTCGCTTGGAAGCGCCGATCTCGGGCCGGACAGCGATACCGCGTTGAAGATCTTCGGCGGCTACCAGATCAACCGCAGCTTCGCCGCCGAGTTCGGTTACTCGGATTTCGGCGACGCGACTGCGGGAGGCAGGGAGGTTAAAGCGAGCGCGTGGGAGCTCATCGGCCTCGGCAAGTTTCCGCTCGGCAATCAGTTCTACATTTACGGCCTTGCCGGTCTCGCCAAGATCAAGACCGAGGCCACGGTCAACGGGCTGCGCGTTTCGGACGACAGCACGGAGCTCACTCTCGGGTTCGGCGGGCAGTACGACTTCAATCCGAAGCTAGGCGCGCGCCTGCAGTGGCAGCGCTACGACGCGAGCAATGAAGTCGACGTCGTGAGCGTCGGCTTCCTATACAAGTTCTAATCGGTCTGCATTTTGCAGTAGCGCGGCGACAGCGATCCTCGTTACAGGTTCCCGAAAGTTTTGAAACAGGCGTTGTGGCTGCCGCACAACAGCGCGACTGGCCGATAACACTTTTAGCGAACCTATTGCGTAGGGTCACCCATCGAGAAAGTTGGGGAGGGTAACCTTTGGACGCAATGTCGCAACTCCTTTTGAAGGATTCCCCATGCTGATGCAAAAGAAAGTTCTCGCTGCAACGGTTGTCGCAGCTTTCGCCGCGCTACCGACGCTCGCCATGGCGCAAGCCAGGGGCGGCAACTCGGACCTGGGCTTCTACGCCGGCGCCTCCGTCGGCCAATCGAAGTCCGACTGTAATGGCGGCGGCTCGTGCGATGACAAAGACACCGCGTACAGAATCTTCGGCGGCTACAAGTTTCATCCCAACATCGCCGTGGAAGGCGGCTATGCGCCTCTCGGTGAAACTTCCGCCAGCGTTCTCGGCGGAAACGTGACCGCGGAAGCGAACGCGTGGGATATCGAGGGCGTAGGCAGCTGGGGGCTGGGTAACAACTTCTCCGTCTTCGGCAAGCTCGGCTTCTATAACGCCGAAGTCAAGCTGGGTGGCGTCGCCTCGGGCAAGAAGACCACCACCGACCTTCTCTACGGGCTCGGCGGACAGTACGACTTCAACCGCAATCTCGGCCTGCGGCTCGAATGGACTCGCTACAGCGGAGTCAAGTCGCCCGACGTGGCCGGCTTCAGCACCGGCGACAATGACATCGACGTGCTGAGCGTGGGTGCGCTCTGGCGCTTCTGATCCAAGAATAGGAAAAAGAGGCAATTTGGAAGGGCGGCCACGAGGCCGCCCTTTCTTTTTGCCGTACCGTTTTATCAACAGGTCCGATTTGCCAAGTATGCCTCGCGGCCGCGTGGTGTCCGGCCAACAACCCTGCGTTTTTTCCTCGTTCGGCGGCGGTAGGGGCGCGTATCTTTCGGGCGCCTTACAAATCCAAACAAAGGGAGAGAAAGCATGTCGCTCAAGAAAACAACCATTGCCGCCTTCCTCGCAGCGTCGGGTATTGTGGTTTCTTCCGCCGCGATGGCGCAGGCCAAATCCGCCGACCAGGGCTTCTACGCCGGCGCGCGCATCGGCCAGTCCAAAGTCGATATCGATTGCACCGGCGCCAGCTGCGAGGACACCGACACCGCCTTTGGAATCTTCGGCGGCTACAAGATCAACCGCAATTTCGCGGTGGAGGCGGGCTATACGGATTTTGGCAAGGTCAACGCTACCGTCGCCGTGCCCGCAGCGACCCTCGAGGTCAAGTCGAACGCATTCGAGGTCGTGGGCGTGGGCGCGCTTCCGCTCAACCAGCAGTTCTCGGTCTATGGCAAGCTGGGCTTCTATCGGGGCGAGGCCAAGGCGAGCGCGACGCTCGGTGCTTTCAGCGGAAGCCAGAAGGAAACCAACACCGATCTGACCCTCGGGGTCGGCGTGCAATACAACTTCAACCCTCAGCTCGGCGTGCGTGGCGAATGGCAGCGCTATGGCTCGATGGGCGGCGACAGCATCGGCGGCACATTTGATCTCGACGTGTTCGCGGTCGGCGTGACCTACAAGTTCTGATCGGACCACAAATAAGAAAGACGATCGGAAGGAAGGGCGGCCCCCCGGCCGCCCTTCTTTTTTGTGCGCTATTTCCTCGGTTTCCCCTGCCGGGACCAGTATTGTTCAGTCGCTCGGTCAAAGCCCGACAAACAAGAAGATAAACAACAAGAAAAAGGGGGTTTCGTGTCCATCCGGAAGATCGCGTTCACCGCGCTGCTGGCTGTCGCGGGTATGGCAGTGTCCTCAGCCAGCATGGCGCAGTTCGATGGGTTCTATATCGGCGGCGGCTTCACGAGGTTCAAAGCCTTCGAGACCTTGGACGATTTCTTCGGGGTTCCCGGTCTGAGAGGGACCGGCAGCTCCGAGGACCATCAGGGCGGCTTCAACGGCAACGTCGGGTATGGATTCGGCCTGGGCATCCTCCACCTGGCGGTGGAGGCCAGCTATTCGAACCAGATCGGGAAAGCCACCCTCAAGTTCGACGGGGAGGAGTTCTCGGACGAGTTAAAAGACGCCGCCGCCGTGTCCATCCTGCCGGGGCTTCAGCTCGGGGCGAGCGCGCTCATCTATGCGCGGATCGGCACCGCGCAGGCAAAGTTTCAGGCCGCATCAGTCGACACCAAGGACAAGCGCAACGGCACGCTGTTTGGACTCGGCATGAAAGGGGCGGTGCACAAGAATCTCTGTGTGGTCGTGGAGTATCAGAATTACGACTTCAAGGAAAAGGATGGCTTCAAGCCGGAGGCGGTCGGCGTGCTGCTAGGGGCGCAATACACGTTCTGACCGACCCTGATCCACGGGGTCCCCTGAAAAACAAGCCGGGCTTGCCCGGCTTTTTTTTCGGCCCTATAGAATGCCGGGATGGCCGTCGAAACCGACCGCATCATCTCGCAGCGCCCGGCTTCGCCGCAGGAAGGCGAGATCGAGCGGGCGTTGCGGCCAGCGACGCTCGCGGAGTATGTCGGGCAGGAAAAGGTGCGCGGGCAGCTCGAGATCTTCATCCAGGCGGCGCGCGCGCGGAGCGAGGCGCTTGACCACGTGCTTCTCTTCGGCCCCCCGGGGCTCGGCAAGACCACGCTCGCGCACATCATCGCGCGCGAAATGGGCGTGAACCTGCGCCAGACTTCGGGCCCGGTGCTCGAGCGTCCCGGCGACCTCGCCGCGATCCTGACGAACCTCGAGCCGAAGGACGTGCTCTTCATCGACGAGATCCACCGCCTCTCGCCGGTGGTGGAGGAGATCCTGTATCCGGCGCTCGAGGATTTCCAGATCGACATCATGATCGGCGAGGGACCCGCGGCGCGCTCGATCAAGCTCGACCTGCCGCCTTTTACCCTCGCCGGCGCCACCACCCGCGCCGGCATGCTGACCAACCCGCTGCGCGAGCGCTTCGGCATCGTGGCGCGCCTGGAGTTCTATACGGAGGAGGAGCTCGCGAGGATCGTGCGCCGCTCCGCGAGCCTCCTCGAGGTGAGGCTCGCCGACGACGGGGCCGTCGAGATCGCGCGGCGCGCGCGCGGCACGCCGCGCATCGCGAACCGCCTTCTGAGGCGCGTGCGCGACTACGCGCAGGTCAAGGCCGACGGCACGGTCACGCGTCCGGTGGCGGAGGCGGCGCTGCGCATGCTCGACGTCGACGCGCTCGGCCTCGACCTCATGGACCGCAAGCTCCTGCTCGCGGTGATCGAGAAGTTCTCGGGCGGGCCGGTCGGGGTGGAGAACCTGGCGCACGCCATCGGCGAGGAGGCCGACACGATCGAGGACGTCCTCGAGCCCTTCCTCATCCAGCAGGGCTACCTGCAGCGCACCCCGCGCGGCCGCGTCGCCACGCTTTCGGCCTACCGCCATTTCGGGCTCGTCGCCCCCGGCAATCCCCCGGACCTTCTTAGCGGCTTGTCGGACGGCGCGCCCGGCCGCTGACCCTGGTTGACCCTTTTCGCGCCGCGCGGCGTTTAAGGGGAAACGGAGCAACCAGGGGAGGTGCGAATGAAACCGCGGTACCCGGCCGCACTGGCCATCGTGGCGGCTTTTACGTGGGCAAGGCCGACGCCGATCTCTTCAACGATGCCTCCAAGGTCGTGATGGTCCGCGACGGCGACCGCACCGTCATCAACATGCTGAACGACTATCAGGGTGCCTTGTCGGCGCTATGCGTGGCGCTCGGGTAGCATGCCGGCCTGATGCCGAAGGTCTCAAACTCTTAAGGGATACTTAAGGACCTTGAAGGAAGGAATCCGGGTCCCGGTCCGGGTGTACTACCAGGACACCGACGCCGGAGGCGTGGTGTTCCATGCCCAGTACCTCGCGTTCATGGAGCGCGCCCGCAGCGAGCTGCTCCACGCGCTCGGCCTCGACCTTGCGCACCTGGCCGACGCGCGGCGCCTACTATTCCTCGTCCACGAGCTCAAGGCGCGCTACCACGCCCCCGGGCGCCTCAACGACATGCTATCGGTGTCAGCCGAAGTGGTTAAAATGGGCCGCGCCAGCTTGGTGTTCCGCCATCGGGTGGAACGCGGTGCCGAGCTGCTGGTCGAAGCGGAGGTAGTCCTCGCCACGGTCGACCGAGATCGAATGAAGCCGGCGCGTGTGCCGGTAGAACTACAACAGGCGTTTAAATGAACGGAACCCAAGACCTCGACATCTGGACGCTGATCGTCCATGCGAGCTTCGTCGTCAAGATAGTGATGTTCCTCCTGCTCGGCGTGTCGTTCATGTCGTGGATGTTCATCTTCCAGAAGTGGTTCTCGATCCGGCGCGCCAACGCGCAGACCGACAAGTTCGAGCGCGAGTTCTGGAGCGGAAACGACCTGAACACCCTTTACCAGGGCGCGGTGAACAACCGCCACAGCATCGGCAGCCTCGAGCGCGTGTTCGAGGCGGGCTTTCGCGAGTTCGCCAAGCTGCGCGGCCAGCGCGGCACCGACCCGACCAACATGGTCGACGGCGCCCGCCGCGCGATGCGCGCCACCTTCCAGCGCGAGATGGACTTCATCGAGCGCCACCTCGCCTTCCTCGCCTCGACCGGCTCGGTGAGCCCTTACGTCGGGCTCTTCGGCACGGTGTGGGGCATCATGCATGCGTTCCGCAGCCTCGCCAACGTCCAGCAGGCGACCCTCGCCCAGGTCGCCCCCGGAATCGCCGAGGCGCTGGTCGCCACCGCGATCGGCCTCTTCGCGGCGATTCCTGCGGTGGTCGCCTATAACCGCTATTCGCACGACATCGAGCGCCTCGCCAACCGCTTCGAGAGCTTCATGGAAGAGTTCTCCAACATCCTGCATCGCCAGGCGGTGAAGTAAGGAAGATGCCCGCTCTACGGCGCAAGCACGGACCAATGCACGACATCAACGTCGTGCCGTACATCGACGTGATGCTGGTGCTGCTCGTCATCTTCATGGTCACCGCGCCGCTCATCACCCCGTCCGTGATCGATCTGCCGACCGTGGGCAAGGCGAGCGCGCCGCGCGTCGTGCCGCTGGAGGTGTTCGTGCGCGCCGACCAGGGCCTGGTGGTGCGCACGCGCGACCGCAACGGCCGCATCGTCGACGAGGCGAGCGTCTCGCGCGCCGACCTCGCCAAGGTGCTGAAGAACGCGCGCGGCGCGAACGAGGAGCTCTCGGTGCTCGTGGGCGGCGACAAGAACGCGCGCTACGAGTCGGTCCTCCAGGTCATGGACGAGCTGCGCAAGCAGGGAATCACGAGGGTTGGATTGCAGGTCAAAGTCGCGCAATGAGTACGTTGGCGTACCCGTTTGGTTTGCCAATGAATACGTTGGCTTACTTCATGGTTTGCCGATGAGTACATTGACCTACGCCGGAGCCCGCCCGGACTACGCGTTGGGGCGCGCCTTCCTGCTCGCCTTCGCGGTCCATGCGGTACTAATTGCCTTCATGTTCATAGGCGTGCGCATGCAGAACCGGCCGGGGGACACGGTCACCGTGGAGCTGTGGGAAGCTCCGCCGCCGCCACCTCCTCCGGTAGTCGAGGCGCCCAAGCCCCCGCCGCCCGCGCCGCCGAAGATCGAACCGCCCAAGCCGCCGCCCGAGCCCGAGGTGAAGAAGCCCGACATCGTCGAGAAGGCGCCGCCGCCCAAGCCGAAGCCCAAGCCGAAGCCGGAGGCGAAGGCCCCGCCGAAGGACGATCTGGAGAAGCTGCTGCTGCGCGAGCAGGTGGCGATGGAGCAGGAGAAGCTGAACGAAGAGCGTCGCCAGGCGGACGAGGCGCGGCGCAAGGCCGAATCCGAGAAGACCGCGCGCCAACTCGCCGCCACGGCGCGCGACAAGGCGCTCGCCGAATACGTCAATCGCGTCCGCGCGAAAGTCCGTGGGAACTGGATCCTGCCGGCGGACCTGCAGGGCAATCCTCAGTGCATCTTCAAGGTCGTGCAGCTGCCCACCGGCGAGGTGATCGACGTGCGGCTCGTCAAGTCGAGCGGCAACGGGGCCTACGACGAGGCGGTGCACCGCGCGATCCTGAAATCCTCGCCGTTGCCGCTGCCGGTCGCGGGGACGCCGTTCTACCGCGAGCTCGAACTCACCTTCCGGCCCAAAGACTAGCCTGTGACCCCAACCTACCACACGACCGGGATCCGACGCGTGCCATTGCGCTTCCTTTGGATGTTTGCAATTGGTCTCGCTCTCGCCGCCTCCGCCGCCCGCGCGCAGCTCCAGATCGAGATCACCGGGGCCACAGAGAAGCGCACGCCCGTCGCCATCGCGCCGTTCGCCGGCGAGGCCGCCCTCGGCCCCACGGCCATCAGCTCCATCGTGCGCGCCGACCTCGAGCGCAGCGGGCTCTTCCGCGCGCTCGAGCTGCCGCCGCTCAACCCGACCCCGACCGAAGCTTCCACGGTGAACTACCCCGAATGGCGCTCGCGCCTCGCCGACGCGCTGGTGGTGGGCTCGGTCTCCAGCCGGCCCGACGGGCGCTACGAGGCGCGCTTCCGCCTGCACGACGTCGTGAAGCAGACCGCGCTCGGCGGTATCGCGTACACGATGACCAAGGACCAGGTGCGCGCGACCGCGCACCGCATCGCCGACTTCGTGTATGAGAAGCTCACCGGCGACAAAGGCGTGTTCTCGACCCGCATCGCCTACGTGGTGAAGCGCGGCAATCGCTACGAGCTGCAGATCGCCGACGCCGACGGCGAGGGGGCAGAGACCGCGCTCGCTTCCTTCGAGCCGATCATCTCTCCCGCCTGGTCGCCGGACGGGCGGCGCCTCGCCTACGTGTCGTTCGAGAACAAGAAGCCGGTGGTCTACGTGCACTCGCTGCTCGACGGCAAGCGCAACGTGGCCGCGAACTTCAGGGGCTCCAACTCCGCCCCGGCCTGGTCGCCGGACGGCAAGACCCTGGCGGTGACGCTCTCGCGCGAGGGCGGCTCGCAGATCTTTCTGCTCAACCCCGACGGCAGCAACGTGAAGCGCATCACGACCTCGTCGGCGATCGACACCGAGCCGAGGTACTCGCCGGACGGGAAGTGGCTTTATTTCACGTCCGACCGCGGCGGCACGCCGCAGATCTACCGCATGCCGCCGACCGGCGGGGAGCCGCAGCGCGTGACTTTCGAGGGGAGCTATAATGTGTCCCCGCGTCCTTCACCTGACGGCAAGCAGCTCGCGTACATCACGCGCAACAGCGGCAAGTTCCAGGTGGCGCTA
>Ga0247678_1000083_pt1 | contig 29349 bp, 45 predicted proteins | sample CNK19_metaG_FD_182801 | JGI IMG/M metagenome (GOLD analysis project Ga0247678, IMG submission 182801) | Soil microbial communities from Purdue University Martell Research Forest, Indiana, United States - CNK19 | ecosystem: Environmental > Terrestrial > Soil > Temperate forest > Bulk soil... | reverse complement strand
TAGAAAAAGCGAAAGCGGCTGGAGCGGCGCAAATATGGACGCGCCCGATGGTCTGGTGCGCCAGATGTGGAGTACGAATGCAATGAACTCATGGAAACAGGTGATCGCAATTCCAACGCTGTTTCTGATCGCAATGGTATGGGCTTTCTTCGGAGAGCCTAAATCAGTAGATCGCCTCGGTGTGCTGATTGCACACTGGGCGTTCCCAGAGGAGTCGTACTAATCATGAACGATGACGAACTGAAGCTAAAGCCGACGATGATCGTCCGGCCTGAAACTGGCGACGTCGATACAGCCGAAGAGATCCTGGACGAACTCTTGCAAGTGCTCAGAAAGCACAACTGCGCCCTGGTTCATATGGACCCCTGTATCGTGCTTGGCAAAGTGATGGGCTTCGGAGAGAAGTTGAATGTGATCGCCCACGTGCGGCAGATCACACCGGATTTCATCGAATGGAAGAAGATCGACTGGACACCGAAGGAGATACGGACTCAGTGAGGCGGTACTGGATTATGCTGCGAGCGTACTTCAGCCCGTGCTGGCGCTCCCTGTCCTGTCCGGAATGCGGCACGGTCGTTACGGCACGGAGTGGACCGCACATGACGCGAGCCGTGGGAAGGCATACGCGGCATTTTCATTCGGAGCGCTGGCAGCGGCTGAGAGAATTATGAAGCTGATTGGCGATTATCCCTCAGACAAAGACGTGATGCGTCTACTTGCCATGATCGGCCATGTTCGCTTGGCACGATTGCTAGATGTTCCGGCTGATACGATTGCGCTTCAATTAGCTCCCCACGTCTTAGAAAAGCCTTTGCCCGATCCTGCCAGCATGTATAGGAATAATCTTCAGGGGAGGGATGTTTGAAGCTGAAGCTGATCGGACTGATGCCTGTGCGCAACGAAATATGGTGCTTGGGCCTGACGGCGAGGGCGGCGCTGATGTGGTGTTATAATAAACCACATGCCAACAGTTCCAGTTGATATAACAGGTAGACGTTTCGGGATGCTGGTTGCTGTTCGGAGAACCAACGAGCGCCTGGACCGTTCATTCGTTTGGGAATGTAGATGTGATTGCGGAAAGACCTGCAAGCGTTCACAAAGAAACCTACGAAATGTCCGCACCACTAGTTGTGGGTGCAAGCGTCAGCAGTTCCTCACCGGAGGCAAACCGTATCACGGTAAGGCTTCATCGAGAACTTATCGAATCTGGAACGGAATGCAGTCGCGCTGTTTCAACCCGCGCGTTAAAGAATACAAATATTACGGAGCTCGGGGTATTACGGTGTGTGAACGATGGAGGGATTTCCGAATGTTTTTGAAGGACATGGGGGAAATACCTCCTGGTCTGAGCATCGACCGCATCAACAACGATGGGAACTACGAGCCGGGAAACTGTCGGTGGGCGACCGCTAAAGAGCAAGCCAATAATCGGAGGAAGTCGCGGTGAAACTCGTGGGCTTGATGTGCTGTAGAAATGAATCCTGGGTACTGGGATTGTCTGCAAGAGCTGCACTTCTTTGGGTGGACGAACTGGTGATCCTCGATCATGCGAGCACAGATAGAACCCCGCAAATCATTGATCTATTGCGACGAGAGTACCCAGATAGAATCCATGATGCGACCGCCAGCGGGGAATGGGAGGAAATGACTCACAGGCAGGGGATGCTAAAAATCGCTCGGTATCATAAAGCAACCCACATCGCCATTATCGACGCCGACGAGATCTTGACGGGAAACCTTACTGCTTTAGGGCCGCATCCGTGGGTAAAGGGCGATTGGCCTCCGATTGCATTATACGAAGCATCTCCAGGAGTCATTGTTCAACTGCCGGGATACAACCTGCGTGGCTCCCTGAATCGCTACCACGCCAATGGTATATGGGGAAATCGCTGGTTTTCGACGGCTTTTTGCGACGACGAGCGGCTGTACTGGGGCGGCGACAACTTCCACCATCGTGAACCGCGCGGTATGACGTTACAACCCTACAGGCCGATCGCTCAAGGCGACGGCGGCGTGATGCACCTCTGGGGTGTCAGCGAGAGGCGGCTGAAAGCCAAGCACGCGCTGTACAAGCTGAATGAGCGGCTGCGGTGGCCGGATAAGCCCGTTGCAGAGATGGACAGGATGTACTCGTGGGCAATCCACGGAGACGCGGGGAATCGCTCGTTCGGGACGCCGGATACTTGGATATATGATCAGGTTCCGGCCTCGTGGTGGGCTCCGTACGCACACCTGATGCAATATCTAGACGTGGATGCCGAGCCCTATCAGGAAGCGGAGTGTAAACGATTAGTTCTCGAGCATCCGGGGTTGGCGGCGGGGCTCGATCTGTTCGGGGTGGTGTAGTACCACCCCTATTGCGCAATAGCCACAGGTGTGGTATTGTTGCGACATGGAACATATAGCGTATCTGGTGCCGGTGTTGTTTCTGCTGTGGGCTGTTCGCAGATATCGGCAAGCGTGATCCCTGCGGATAAATAAGTTTCTGTTGAGCGAAGCGTGGGCTCTCCAGCCTTCCTGACATCGAGAGCATCTGGACCGGCAACCCCTATCCGAAGGGGGCGTGGAGTGGCCCCAGCCGGTGAATAACTGGCCGCCTAGGGAAGGCAAAACGTGTGGCGGCGAGTCCAAAGAGCTGTGACATGGCCAGCTACGCCGCCATTCGTGTTACTATCGCGGCATGATCCGACGCCGCTTACAAGCCCTCCTCGCCCGAGCCTTCCACTTCCTTCAACCCAAGCTCGATCCTGAATTGCTGCGACTCTGCCGCTACCAGCAAACCCTCCTGAACGAAGCCTCACAGCGTGAAGCCTTCCACCGTAACGACTACGTGGAACGCGCCTCGGAACTCCTCGAAGCGCGTCAGATGGCTGGCGCGGGGCCTTGGCTCGTGCATGAATCGAGACGCGAAATCAACCAGCCGGGGCCGTTTAAATTCCGCGAAGCAATCGACTCCACCGGAATGGCCGGCGACTTGGACCTGATGCTGTCGAATGTGGAGTGGCGGCGGGAAGTCAATCTCTCATGGCTGGAGTTTTCGCGCTGGGGGATTCAGCAAATCATTCTGATTTCAAGGCTCTACTACATTAAAAACCCGCTGATCCAGCGGGGGATTAACGTGGCGGCTCATTACGTGTTCGGTCGCGGCGTCGAAATCTCAAGCCCGGATGAAGCGGCAAACAAGACGCTTGAGGAATTCTTTGAGCGAAACAAATTAACTCTGGGCCAGATCGCGCTCACCGATCTTGAGAGACGGAAGTACTACGACGGGAATCTCTTCTTCTGCTTCTTCGCGGATACGGTGGATTCTGGACTCGTCACGGTTCGCACGATCGATGCGACTGAAATCATGGACATCGTTACGAACCCAGATGACACGGATACGCCATGGTTCTACAGGCGCGTCTGGACAGAGCGAACCTTCGACGCACAGAACGCTCGAATGGGAACGCAAACCCGCGAGGCCTGGTATCCGGCGCTCGGCTACGAACCTGCGGAAAAAATCCCGCAGATCAACAATTACGAGGTCAAGTGGGACAATCCAATACTCCATCGGAAATGCGGCGCCGTGTCAAAGTGGCTGTATGGCTGCCCGCTGGTTTATGCGGCGATCGATTGGGCCAAAACCGGGAAGCAGTGGCTTGAAGCTTGCTATACGGTCAAGAAATCTTTGGCACAATTCGCAGCGACGATTACCACGAAGGGCGGGCAGCAAGCTGCGGAAGGGATCAAACAGCAACTTCAAACCAACGTCGCTACTGGGAGCTCGGGGCCGTGGGATACCAATCCGCCGGCGATTCCTGGATCGCTCTTTGTCAGCGGGCCGGATACAGTGCTTAAAGCTTTCAACACGCAGGGGGCTGGAGGCGATCCTTCAGAAGTGAAAGAGTACCGTAATATGGTCGCGTGCGTGTTCGGGATTCCTCCGACGTTCTTGGGCGATATGGAGACGAGCAACCTGGCGACAGCCACAACGCTGGACCGGCCGACCGAACTCAACTTCATCGAAAAGCAGGAGGCATGGCGCGAGGATCTGGTAACGATTTGCCGGTATGTGTTGGCAACAAGCAAGGGCGCGGCCTCCGGTCGCTTGCGCGAGGCATACAAGGATACAAAAATCGTCATCCGAGAAGCGCAACGGGTACGATCGAAGGATGGTCTGCGACTGATCGAAGTGAAAGAGGAGCCCAAGCCTGGGGAGATCATTATAAACTGCAACTTCCCGGCGATTCTTGAGGGTGACTTGCCGGCCGAAATCGAAGCGACATGCAAAGCGATCGACGCTGGTATCGACATCAAGGTAGGAGTGCGGGCGCTCTACGATCTGCTCGACGTCGAGGATGGAGAAGAATTGGCGGATGAGCAATTTCCAGGGTCGATTGCGGAGCGGCAGAAGGCCAAGGACGACGCGGCGAAGGCTGCCGCGGCTCCAGCCACTACCATAAAGCCGAGTGAAGCGAAGGCCCGGAGACTGGCCAAAGAACTGATTCTGGCCGTGGAAGCGGAGCGAAACGGTGTTGCACACGAACATGCCTGATGAGTGTTGCACAGGGCCGCTGAGTGAGGATTTACGAACTGGGAAACTCGATGAAGTGCAGCGGTGGTGGTGTCCCAAGTGCGGGCAGGAGTGGCGCTGCGAACTGCATCGGCTCGACGCGGGATCGGTGGAAGCACGTCACTGGGTTCCGTTCAGCCCGATTCTGATTTTCAAGCCATGACGGAGCAGCAACTCGAAACGCTCGCGCAGGCGCTGGTCTGGGCGCTAGAAGAAGCCCCCGGCGAGTATTATTACGATGAAGTGACCGTAAAACGCTGGATTCTAGGAGACGGTGGGGTAGCTGGGAACTGTGAACTCTGCGTGGAAAACTCCGAAGATGGCGATATCGACATGGACGATTTATTCTCCAGCGGAGACGATGAACCCCCCGCGCATCCCCATTGCACCTGCCAGGTTGAATACAGGGATACGAGGAAACGGGTTTATGTGTGATACAATCCGCGCATGAGAACTGCTCGATTGTTCGCGCCGCTTTTGCTTGCCTTTCTGCTGTCTGCTCAAACGCTCATTGTTGTACCCGCTGAAATCACTTGCGACTCAGCCGCTCACGCTGTCAGCACCTCCGGTCTTGCGCTCTGGGTGCAACTCATCGCACCGTCGACCAACTCCGCTGTGGTGCGGTTCGGAGATTCGAGCGTCAGCGCTACGCGAGGGTTTCCGATCGCAGCCGGCGGGGGTTACAACACCCCAGTCGTTTCGCAGGGAAGTCCGCGGTACGATCTGACGAAATTGTTTTACTACTGCACGACAGGCGACAAAGTGGATATCGGGTGGGCGAAATGAGAATGCTCTGGATTCTCTTCGCGGTTTCACTGTGGGCTCAGTACACGCCTCCAGGTGGTGGCGGGGGAAGCAGCACGCCAGCATTCTCGAGCATCACGGCGGGCACGAATACGGCGGCGCTGGTTATCGGTTCAGGCGGATCTCTCGGCACGAGCGGAACTGGAACGATCAGCGCGACTCCTCCCTCGCCCGTTAATTCAATTCCGTTCAACAATGCAGGAGCGTTCGGAGGATTTGGCTCGTGGGATGGGACAACGCTGGCAATCCTTGAGGCTCCGACGGGAAATCTCTTACTGGATGGGACCTTTCCGATGGGTCAGGCTGCTTGGTCCGTTGATGGCACCGGCTTTGTTATCAATACGGGATCAGCCACGTATACTCATGGCTCTGGCGCGGGAGCGGCTTATTGCGGCGGTCCAGATTGCGACGAACTATACCAAGATGCGCCCGCCGATTTCGTGGCAGGAGTGACATACACGTTTACGTATACAATCAGTGCGTTATCGGGCGTTCCCAATCTATCGTGTTTCATCTCACCAGACTATACAGCCACGGCGTCCGTTTCCATTCCGCTTGTTTCGGGAGCAGGTTCCGTTCAATTTGTCTACAGCGGCGAAGGCTTTTTCGACCTTATGTGCCATTCCACCGGCGCGTCATCCATTACGTTCAGCGCCCTCTCAGTCACCACGTCCACCTTGCTCGGCAATCTGGCCGCGAATATCGCCGATTTAAGGCAGATCGATGCGGATTTCGGCCTAACCATTTTTGGAACAAACAACAAGTTCGGAATGGTAAGAATAGCTCAAACGGCTGTTGCAACAGCAGCCCAGCCTACTCCACTGCGCGTTGTATTGACGGATAGTGCTCTAGTCAACAGGGCTGAGTCGGATAGCCTCGTCATTCTCAGCTTTATCGATAAACCCGCCATGACGACGACCAAGTACAAAGGCGTCTTTTCAGGCTTAGGCGTGGGAGCGAGTGGCTCGGCGCAGACTATCAACTCTATTTATTATTATGAAGCGGAATCGACTTTTGCCAACAACAATACAACCATCGGCGACGTGCGGGGGTACAATTGCACCACAATCGTCAATGGTGGCGGCGCACCAGTGACAGAAGCCAATTGTTTCGTCGCGGAAGATCCAGCGGCTGGAGCGACAACATTCTCTGGGTATAAAAGTACAGTTAATGGGGCCGTTGGTAAGTGGGGCTTTCGGAGCACAGGCACAGCGGCAAACCAACTTGGTTCGACAACCTTCAGCGCTTTGGTGGCTTACGCCAATGCCGCCGAAGTCTTTTGCTCGGACTGCACGGTCACCAGCGGTTCCGACAATACTTGCGCGGGATCTGGCGGCGGCGCATTTGCTTACCGTGTTGCAGGAGCGTGGAAATGCTTCATCTAATCGGCCTCTTCTTCTTGTTGGCATTCTCGGCTTTCGGCCAAAGCGGGATGCTCACCTACAACCCGGTCAACCCCGGCGCCGTGCCGATGTGGATCAAATGTACAGTCACCAACTCCACCACCAATCTGGTGGTTTCAGGAACCGGCTGTACGGCGGCCTCGATTGCCAAAGCGGCGGGTCTGACGCAAAGCATTCCCCTCTTTCCCTTGCTGGCAAAGGGTTTCGTGCATGATTTCTACATCGAATCAACCACGGCCTTTGTCGGAACGACAACACTCTTAGGAGGATTGGGAACCACAGACTCACCGAATCTCTTCTTGGTTTCCGCCGTTACTGGGTACAATCTTAAAACCGCCGTGAGCGCTACGAACCATACCACACTAAAGCCTCTTGTTGTGGGAAGCGATACGTCAGCGGCAACGAACGTTGTGCTAGCACTTACAAGCACGGTTGACCTTCTCACGTCAATTAGTGCGGGGGTAGTGGACGTATACGTTCTCAGGAGCGTGCGGCCATGAAAATCCTAGGCATTCTGCTGGTCGCCGGGTCGATGCTAGCCCAGTTTTCAACGGTCAATTCCCAGGATGTGGACTGCACCACAGCGGGCAAGTACATTCCGCGAGATGGCGTCACGTGGAACAGTGAATCATGGACCGGATTTGTGATTTCCTACGAAAACCCGACGAGTCCCGCAGAAATCAGGAGGTGCGTCGATCAGTTGACTACATCGAAACCGACTCAAAGATTCCTTCAGGCATTCGTTGAGGATGTGCGGCGCCATCGCTATCAAGGGGTGGCGCATCAATGGGAAGTCTGGGTTGAGGGGAAGTTGGTTTGCTTCCTGGGTGTCCCCAAATGAAACACGCCGAATCTGGATTCTGCTGGCTTTGCCTTTCCAGGTCATTAGCAATATCTATACCGCTGATTTTGATTTGGTTGTTTGTAGCTCATGCCGAAGAACCAAAGCCCAAGCCAGAGCCACTAGACATTCACAAGGATGAATCCGCTCTGATTGAATCGCTCAAGGCTCGACTCGCCAAAGCCGAGGAGCAGCTAGCCGCAACGCAGCGGGCCTGTCAGACTGAGTTAACGATCAGGGATGGGGCGCTCAACGCGCTGCGGGAGTATGTGAACCGGCCTGCGCCGAAAGTGGAAGTGAAGTCAAAGCCATGATTCCTCTACTCGCCATCGTTTTCTCCATCTGGCCTTTTCATTCCACGAAGCCTCAAGAGTGTAACGACGGGACAGCGCTCTGTTTTGTGATGACTGGGCCGGTTGCTTCAGCGGCCGTTACCAAAGAAGTAGGCTCTATCTATCGGAACGGAAAAAAGCTGCCAATGAGCACGATCTTGCATCAAGAGAAAAACCCCGGCATCGGCTATACGGTTCACTTTGATCCCGCCAAGCTGAAACCCGGCAATGGCCGCGATTGGCTCGTTCTCAAATACAGGTAGAACTGTGGCACAACGCAACGCCAAGACACAACGTAACGCAACGCTGATCAATCTTTGGATCGAACTAGAACGCAAAATGGATAAGCTGACGATCAGGCAAATCGCCTGTGTCTTTGGGATATGCGCCTCGAACGTTCGCAGACTGATCCTAGAGGAGAAGCAACGCGAGTTTCGCGCGTCAGGTCGGCATCTGAGGACGCGGTGAATTCCGGATTGCAAATTCCACTTCCCGGCAAGTCATCTGAGCACGACCATGGCGGCCGAACTCAGTAGCGAGCGTTTGCACCATCGCCTCGACGCCGGCCACAAAACCCTTTGACCGTTCGCGGGTCAACTTCTCATCGGCATATTCTTTCGCATATTTGGCTCGACAGGGCTTGCACCAGGGATTGTTTGAATCGGAGTCGGCGCGGGGATTCTCCTTACACTTCGAGCAAAGTTCGGTTTCAGGCATGATGGTATCTTACTAAGATTTTATTCCGTTTGCTTGCCTTCCAGCGGGTTACGCACTAAATATAGCGGTACATGCTCTTACGTGCCGAATTTGTAGCGCTCGCCTTGCGTATGCAGGAAATGGCGGACGGCAAGGTCGAGACGAGTGAAGCTGGGGCGCGCAATTCAAAGCGAGATCTCAGCGTCTTGCAGGCGATCCACGATCACGCAACGTCCCTCGGGGCTAACTGCTCAATGGCTGAAGCGGGTCGAGGTGGTGAATCTGCTCGTGATGCCTTTTGCAAAGCCAAGTCACTTCAAGAGGCTTTGAATAGTCTCGGTGATGTGCCTGAGACTTCGGCGATCCGCACAAGCTGCAAGGCCCTTTTTGAATCTTCCCTCGACGCAAATACACGCCAAGAATTGCTCGGGCTTTTATTTTCTCATCATACGGAGGGTTCCACTGGCCAGCGGCGCGAGCGTGACGCATCAGGGCGGCACGACACGAACGGCAATCGCGAATCCGATGCTTTTCGGCAATTGGACAGCCGAGAACAGGCCCGCGCCAGCGTTGAGCGTGAAACACCACAAAAACATTCTACCTTACAACTCCTAGAATCAACTTCGTGGGGGGAAGAACTTCAACTTATTGAGTCGGCCGGCCGCGAGGTAGAAATCAAGATTATCGCTCCGGGCAGGGGATCGACTGCTTTTTATCCCGCTGAAGTGTTGAAGCGGGACGGGCCTAACGTCTTCAAAAAGAACACACAAATCTATATCAATCACGCCACTGCACGCGAATCGGCAGAGCGGCCAGCGGGCGACTGGCATAAGCTCGCCGGTGCACTTTCCTCGGACGCCTACTGGAAGGAAAGCGTGAAACACGGCGACGGTCTTTATGCGAAGGCCAAATTCGCCGGCGATATCGCTCCGGGGGTGTTAGAAAAGGCTCCCTACTCGGGCATGTCGATCCGGGCCAACGGAAACGCCGTAATGGAAGCGAATCGGCCAGTCCTGAAAGACGGCGTCCCGATTCTGAAGGAGTTTACCGGCTGCGAAAGTATCGATGTGGTAACCCGAGCTGGCGCGGGCGGAATGATTTTGACGGAGGCGGCCGTTTCCGCCAATCCAAAACAGGAGTCCGAGATGGACGAAACTGCTGTACAGAAATTAATCGAATCGGCGGTGAAGTCCGCTCAGGCTCCACTGCTTGAACGGGCAATCCGCGGCGATGCCAGAGAGGAGGCTTCACGCATCCTCAAAGACATCACGCTGCAGGAAGCCAGCAAAGCACGAGTCGTTGACTTGGTGCTCTCGCGGGAAATTCCGATGCTCGAAGGCGCTCTCGACAAAGTGAAATTCGCGGAAGCAGTGAACGCGGAAGCAAAACGCGAAGGCGCCTACGTGGCGAGCCTCACAGGCGCGGGCCGGGTAATCGGCATGGGTTCAGGCGGTGCGGCGCCGAACCCGGAAGCGGAGACGAAGCTTCGCGAAGCCAGCGCAATGGCTCACAGGCGGGCGCTGAGCGTGTTTGCCGGATTCGGGCTGCCTGAGACTGCCGTGAAGGCGATCGCCGCTGGGTACGGGGAGGCTCCGAATGCTTAATTACCCGATCTTTCCCGACGACAATAGCATATTTTTCCCTTGTCCCAGTTCGGTGACTAAGGGAATGCCGGTGTTGATCGGCACCATGCCGGCCGTCGCGGTCGATAACTACAATGCGACCCTTGGAGGCTGCCAGTTTGTTCTGGTTGGCGTGGCCTCTCTCACTGTGATCGCACAGAGCACGCAATCACCCGTATCTGGTCTAACCCTTCGGCCGGGAGATGAACTCTTCGCCTCGGGATCGCTGGATGCTACAACGAACGTCACAACCGCACTGACGATCGACAAGACCCGCGGGAACGCTCCATTCGGAAATTATGTCGGCACGGCAACGATCACTGCTGGCGTGACAACCACGAACGCGCTAGTGAGACTGACCAATTCGGTATCGAGAGACTAAGGAGAATAAACGATGAGACCACAAATTACTGAAAGCGTCACTCCTTACGATTTTTCGGCAGGGCTTGATCTGGACGGCTGGCAGTCGCGGCGAAATCAGGCGCAAGGGCGGCATCGGTTGCGCGTGCTCGAAGCAGCACGGCTCATCACCGACGTGGCGGGCGGCCGTACCGATCCGTTCCTGATGCGTCAGGCGTTTCATCCGACGCAAGAGTATGCAGTGCGAGCTCTGGCGGAGAGCTATCCGGGGCTGCTCAATTTGCAGGAAGCTCCGGTAGGCGGAATGTCCGTAACGGACTTCTCGGCGCTAACTCTCGACGTGCTCGACCGTGTGCTTTATGGCTACTGGACTGCCACGCCGGTAATCAGTTTGCCGATGGTCCGCAAGCACACTCTTCGGGACTTTCGCTCCGTTTCGCGCTATTTGATCGACGGAGCCACAACGCCGCCGGAACTAGTCGCCCCGGGTGGTGAGCCGAAGGCAAAGTTTCTCATCAACAATGCCCCCATCCAGTACGCGCCGTACAAGTACGAATCGTTCACGCGCGTGGTGTGGGAGGCCATGATTAACGACGATCTGGGCATCTTCAATGATCTGGCGCAACGGCTGGTCATTGGAGCGAATCGCGGGATCGAGATGTTCCTTACCGGGCTCTACATCGACGTCTCCGGGCCGAATGCGCTTCTGTACAATTCGACGTTCGCCAACATCATCAACATCGCGAACGGCGCCGCGTCGAACAATCCGCCGCTTTCGATTCAAGGGTTACAGGACGCCTTCAAGATCCTCGCTGGCATGCGGGACGTGGATGGCTATCCGATTATCCTCGCTGGCAAAATGTATCTGTGGTACGGGCCGTCGCTAGTAGCAACGGCTCAGAACCTGATGCACATGCTCACGGCGCAGTTGAGCGTCAACGGCGGAACGGCGAACGTGCAAGGCTTCCCGACTCAGTTCATCGAGATCAATAACTGGGCCGTGCAGAATATGACGCCGATCATGAATCCGTTTATCCCGCTGGTGGCGACAACGGCGAATGCTGCAACGAGTTGGGGGATCACGCTCGATCCGAACGCACAGAATCGGCCGGCGATGGAATTCGGGCATCTGGCAGGATTCGAGACGCCGCAAGTGTTCTCGAAGGTTCCGAACACCATGCGGGCTGGAGGCGGGGTTGATGCATCGCTCGGAGATTTCTACACAATGAGCCAAGAACTCAAAGTGTTGAGTGTCTACGGCGGCAAGGTGATCGACGGTCACTCGACAGTGGCCTCGAACGGCTCCGGAGCGTAAGGTTTTTCGTCGTTTGATGCTGGCCGGGTGAGATTCGAGGGGGTCTCATCCGGCGTTTTTCGTGAAAGGTCGATTAGGTGTCATTCTCTTACCAATTCGGAGCCAATCCACCCATCGATTATGTGCGGTTTCTGATTCCGGACATGGTGGACGTCGGTCATATCTTCGAGGATTCGGAGATCCAAATGGCGACGGCGATGCAATCGCTCGTGTGGCAGTCCGGACAGCGTTACAGCGGGGTTGCAGGCGTTGCTTCGTTACCGACGCCTCCGGTGTCATACCGCCGCATCGCTGCGTTGATGATCGATTCCATCGCGAATGATCGGGCGCGGCTCAGTTCGATAACCAAACTGCTCGACGTGGAATTATCTCCGGGTGAAGCAGCTAAGGCGTTACGTGCAGGCGCACAGTGTTTACGCGATGAGGACGACGCCGGGGCCTTTGTGGTTATCGAGCAGGTTCAGCAGCCGTTTGGATTCAAGGAAAGATGGTGGGCGCAAATGGCGAGGCAGTACGGAGTATGAATCGCGTTCCATTACCACTCAATCCGATTCCGATACCGCGGCCGAGTATTTTGCAGCCGAAGAGAAAGCCGCGATGAACCAGAACATCCTCGCCGATGTCGATGCAGTGATGACAATGGCTGTGGCGACGGGCCTTTTCCGCTCGCTGATGACCGTCAAGGCGCCGGATGGGACATTAGGAGCTGGCGGTGCTCCCAGTGGAACCTACGTAGCCGTAGCGGGCCTCTCGGGCATCGTGTGCATGGATGCTCCCTACTATGAGCAAGCCTACCGGGTGAGTGGAACAGAACGAAAGACGCCGGCCGAAATTCTCTCAGAAGGCGAGCGGCATGTTTTGCTCGATCGGTACTACCCGGAACTGACGCCGCAGACCAACTGGGGCGATGTGGGCTGGATCGCGGAAATGACGGATCGAACCGGGAACGTGACGGTGTACGACATTACCGGAGCCGATGCGGATAGCCAGCAGACGCAAACTCGTGTGACGCTGTGCAGGGCTCGAGTATGAGGCTACAGGCGACGGCTCAATTCAAACCACGCGGCGATCTCGGCCGGTACGTCGAGGTTCACATCACGCCCGCGGTTCGCAGCGCAGTCGAGAAGTCGCTGAAGCTGATCGAGTCGAGCGCAAAAGCGAAAGCGCCGGTCGATACCGGAGCATTGCGAGATTCGATCACCAGCAGCATTGACGACTCAGGCAAAACTATCGTCGGCCAGGTTGGGCCGCATGTGCCTTACGCGGCTTATCTGGAATTTGGAACAGGAATAGCTGGCGCTGGAAGCGCTGGAGCCGGTCCCGGTCCATACAGTTCAACTTGGCCGGGGATGATCGCGAGGCCTTATATGCGTCCAGCAATAGATGAAAACCGGACAACAGTCAAGGATCTTTTCAGGGGAGAGTTGTCGCTTGCATTGCGGTAAGGCGAATACGTTTATGTCTCGCACGGTCCAGAACCCTCGCGCAGATGCGGCACTGTTTCTTTCCGCTTGGCTTGCGGTAGTAGGTATTTTCTGCATTGAACTCATGTCCATTGAGGCAAGATGTTTTCTGCCCATTGATGCCTCGCCTCAAGTTCTCGCGACGGGTTACAGGCTCCAGGTGCTTTGGATTGACACAGAGGCGGACTCGGCAAGTGTGATCGAGGTCCATTCCTTCGGGGATCGGGCCAACCAAAAGTTCGTAGATTACGCGATGGGCGCCCTTGCGTTCTCCATCGACACTGGTGGCTCCATAACCTCCATTGCCAATTCCTTCCATCCAGAGCCAGCACCCGGAATTAGGCTCAGGCAAAACCTTGCTCAGCATTCGATCAAGCAACGTGGCGAACTTCTTTGTAAACATAATCGCAATTATACCACCGTTGCGCAACAGGAGCAAGCGTAATGCGCTCAAATGAGGAGTGCCGATTGGTCGATGCAAATGATCAGGTAGTGGACACCGTGACGCTTCCGCTTCGGCATAAAGGCCAAGGGCCGCGATCCGTGGTGTATTGCGGGAAGCGATACGAAGAGGATGAGAGCGGATTCTATGGGCCCGGTGTGCTGGTTGAGAAGGCGAGGCCCAACTGATGGCAACTCCCCTCAAAGACAAGATCCGCGCCGCGGCGATTGCCACACCCGCACTCACGGCGATCCTCGGAACGAATCCGTTTCGCTGGTTCGATACTCAGCTTGTGCAGGGATCCGCGTTTCCGGCCGTGGTGGTTCAGATCATCAGCGATGCCGAAGTCTACACGATGAACCGGCGCCTGAACGGAGTGGGCGGTCCCACGCGAGTGCAGTACACGCTCTGGGGAGTGAACACGGCAGCGGGGCAGACCGCCTTAGCGAACCTCGAAGCCGCATTACAGGAATTTTGGGATGGACTCGATTTAGTGGGAGTGCCGGGGCTGACCCAGTACTCCAATCACATCGTTGGGGCTCGTGACGGATTTGTTGCGTTGCCTAAACCGGGGAATATGCTGCGACTCATTGATGTGATGACGTTCAGCAATGCCAGCTTGTAAAGGGAAACCGCTAGTTTAGAGGAGAAAACGAAAATGGCCGCTACTTCACCGATCGCTTCCGCAATCGCCGTCTCGGGATTGCTTTTGCAGGTGGGAAACAACAGCTCACCTGAAACCATGCAAACTATCGCCAACGTGACCGACGTGGCGCTTCCAGTAATGTCCGAAGTTGTGGATGTCACTAACGTCTCGGACACGTGGCGTCGGCGCTTCCCCACGCTGCTTGATATGGGCAAGATCTCCGCGAAGATCTTCTGGGTCATGGAAGAGGTTACGCACCGCAACGCCGTCAATGGCGGCCTCGTGGGCGCCGGGCTACGGTATCTGCTGATCAATCGGCTGAAGCGAGACTTCCAGCTTGTCTATCCCGATGGCAACTCCAGCACGGACGCCTTCGCAGCCTACACCACAAGCTTCGCCATTACGGGAAAAGTCGGCGGAGTGTTTGAAGCGTCCATGGAATGGTCAAACGACAACGCACCTTCACTGGTTTAAGAATATGAGCCAGACTAATGGAAGCGGTTTGCAGTTCCCCACGCTGGAACTTGGTGGTGTGACCTATGTCGTCAAGTTCACACGCGGCGGCATTCTCTACCGGCTGAACAAAGCCGGGGCCAGTCTCAGTGATCTGGGCGGATTCAAAAGTTTAGCGACGTACATCGATCTACTTCACGCGGCGCTCTGGGATCAGTATGACGGGGCACCGGACCAACTTGCGGACCTGATCTTCTCGGAAGACAAGATGAGTTTGGTGGGTGAAGTGGTGAACGAAGCGCTAAAAAAAGTTTTCCCGCCGCCGAGTCCCGCGGCCGCGCCGGCGGATCAACCGGCCGCTCCGCAATTGCAGTAGATTCTGACGAGGGCTGGCTCAAGTCCTGGGCCTTCGCCACTTCTCCGCACGGACTCGGGCTGTCCGATGACCAACATCTATCGCTGACGCCTCGTGAATTTGCTGCGCTCGAGCAAGTTCACGAGGCGATGGTCACGCGCTGGGCCGTCACTCAGGCCATGTTCGCGAATGTAAACTTCCTCGAGCGGGATTCATCGGGGCGAGCGATCGGAGAACCATTCACAGCGGATGATTTCCTAGGTCGCGGGAATCGCGAGGCGCGATCGATGGAGAAAAAGCTGGGAGCGGTTCAGGCGCAATTGGTGAACGCGCAATTGTCACTGATGAAACCGGGCGAGCCTGTGGACGAAGCGATTCTGCCCGATTGGGCTCTAGGAGAATATCACGATGCCGGGTGATCCGATAGGCGAAATTCCAATTATTATTAGCGGCGATACCAGCCAGTTGGAAAAAGATTTCCAACGCGCTGTGGACATGGCCATCAAGGCCGGCTTGACGCTATCGGAGGCGATCGGGAAGGCCACCGCAACGACCGGCTATCAGCAGCAGGGCTTTGACGCCGCCAGCAAGGCAGCATACCAATTCAGCGAAGCGGCGCAAGCTATCGTTGATAAACAGAAAGCCCTTGATCTGGAACTAGTTCGTGCTAAAGGCGCTCTGGTTGATATCCAATTAGCCTACGAATTGGGTGCCACCAACGCAGACACCTTAGCCCGTGCTCAGGATAATGTGGCAGCGGCGATGAAGCGGGCCGCCGCATCAGTTGAAGAAGTAAAGCCTCCAGTGCAAGAAGTTGCCGGCGGTCTCTCTTCAATGGCGGAGGGATTTCTAAAGATTGGAGCCGCACTGGCTGTCACGGCGACACTAAAACATTTTGGCGAAGAAGCCATCGAGGCTTATGGAGAAGTCCAAAAGCTCTCGCTTTCTTTGCAAGCCCTCACCGGGAAAACAGCGGAGCAAGTAGAGCGGGACATTGACGCGCTCAAAGCCTTCGCTCTGACCGTCGGAGTCGCAGGTCACTCAATTGAGCAGGCCGATCAACGCATGATCGCCTTCGGAGTGGACGCGGCGCAAATTCCTGGAATTTTGCAGGCTGAAGCCGATGCAGCGGCGGCGGTCAATAAGAACTTCGATGTAGTCGCAGCTTCGATCGAACGCATGGCCGAGAGCGGCAAGGTAATGAGCCGCAGCTTGGTTGCGGTAGGTCTGAGCGCTCATGATTTGGCCGAAGTGCTAGGGGTGGCTGATAAGGAAATAGGCAAAGCGTTTGAGGGTCTGACCCAATCGCAGCGACTCGATGCTTTGGCGGAAGCGCTTCATAAATTTGAGGGTGTAGCCGCAGCAAGCTCCAAGGGTATCGCCGGATCACTCGTCAACCTAAAGACGCAAATCAACGACACTTTTGAAGACATCGGGAAACAGATTGCTCCCACGGTGGCGAATCTCGCGAAGATGCTGAGCGAAGACATTCTCCCAGCGATTCGCAATTTGGCGATTGGCTTCGGGGGATTGCCGGAACCGGCGAAAGCGGCGGCTGGTGGGCTGCTGGCTGTGGCCGCAGCCGCATGGGCCGTGAATGCCGTTCCGTGGGTTGCTCTTGCTACGGCAGTCCTTGCTGGCACAGCGGCGCTCGTTTCGTTCTGGAAAGCTCAAGACAACGTTCTAAAGAACCGGAACACGGAGAATAATGCGGTAGCTCTGCTGGAAGTCGAGATGCGGCAACTCGGCATCGATATCGCCGACACGACAAAGCAGTACAACCAGGGCCTTATCAGCCAAGCCAGTTACATCAATCAACTGAAAGATCTGAAGGCCGCTCATGAGGCGATGAGCGGAACGAGCAAGAAAAGAACAGCCGAGATCGTCGCTGAAAATGCCGCAACCGAAGCGGCGAAAAAGTCCTACGCGGAGATGGTGAAGGCGGAGGTAAGCTTCCACAACTCCGTAGTGGACCTCTACAATACATTTCCTGAAACCTATGAGCAGTATGTCTCGCGGCTTGAAGAAGGCGGCCGCACGGCAAAGTCGATGCTCGGATCGGTCGAGGCGGATATCCTCAAAGCCGACTCATTAATGGTGGGGATGCGTGGCGCTCCTTTGGCCGCTATGCAGGAATGGCGGGCCGAACTGGTACGAATGCGCGATACCGCAAAAGAGTTTGCGGACTCCGACGCCTTTTATAAAATCGCTCAGAAAGTCACGGCGTTAACCGAGAAATTCCAGCAGGAAGCGATTCAACTCGGAGCGGCGGATGTAGCAATCCGTCAATTCTTCGAGCGGATGAAGGCCGGCGCAGAGAGTGTCCCTGACGCCTTGAAAAAGATCAGCACTGAAGAACTTTTGGCGCAGGCCCTGAAAGGGGAAAAGGAATTTGGCGCGCAATCGGAAGCTACCGCCAAAACTCTCACCGAAGCATGGCTCAAATACGAGCAGCAGGTTAGGAAAGTAGCGTCGGTTCAGACCCCGATCACCACTCCCTTAGAGCAACGGTTTGGGCCGGATCAGCAGGACATTCTCGGTCAAATAAAGCTCGTTGAAGACTTACGCGGAGTGTATAAAACGCTGGGTTTAGATGCGGAGAAATCTGGCACGGTTCAACTCGCAGCGTTTGACAAGCTATTTCAAAACTTCGATTTTCTCGCTGAACGTGGCGCGGCTGATCTGGAAACTGTGCAACTGGCATGGGCGAAGGTTAGCGGCCAGATAAATAAAATTGCGCAATCGGACCTCCCCAAGGCAATCGAGGAACAGAGTAAGTATATCGACCTACTGGCACGTGCGGGAGCGTCTCAGGGACAGATAGCCGCTCAGCAGGAGCGGGAATTAGAGTGGATAATTCGTGAAAAGACGGCTCGTAACGAATCTGTAACGGAGTACATGATCCTGCTGAAGCAGGTTCAGCTTGCGGAAGATGCTCGCATTGAGAGACTCCAGTTCTTTGGCAAGCTTTACGGAAACCTGATGGACGATTTCCAAAAATCGTTCGAGATGGTCGGAAAGTCAATCGCCGATAACATCGTGGACGCCAAAGACTGGGGCGATGTCTGGAAAGGCGTAGTCAAAAGCATCGAGAAGATGTTCTTGGAAACGCTGATAGGATCAGCGTTCAAACTGCTCGGCGCAGAGATCATTCGCGTAACTGGATTGGCAGCTGGTCTAGCGAAAGTGTTCGGGGTGTCCGGAGCCGTTGCTGGAGCGGGGAATGCGACAAGTGGAGCGGGTGGGCTTCTGGGCTTGCTTGGGCTGGCGAAGAAAACTGGCGCGTCTCCGGTAAACCTTCCAGGTGAAATGCCGGTGGGTGGCGACATAGATTTCAGCCAAGGAGCCACAGGCGGAGCCGGAGGATCTGGTGGGGCAGGCGGTGGAGCAGGCGGTCTTGGTTCCCTTGGTGGCGTGCTCGGCATCGCAGGGCTGGGTGTCTCTGTAGCCTCCGGGATTGCTACCGGCATTCAGTTGGCGCACATTGAAAGCGATGTCGCCAAAATTGAAATCTCGACGCGGCAGGCGAAAGAGCAATTGACTGGGGGCATTCAGTTCGCGCTCAATACGTGGCTCCCCAAGCTTGATCACCTCACCGATGGGTGGGCTGCGCTGCAAAAGATTGTGGATGTTCTCCAGTATGGCCTCATCAACGTGAACATCGCCAGCGCAACCGGGGGAATGGACATTGCCGCAGCCGTAGCGGGACAACGAACCGAGAATGGGAAGCGGAATCTGGAAACAGGCGGGCAGACCGGATATCAAGGGGAAGTGGTCGATCCGATGTCTGATCCGGCCGTAACTCGCTTCGTGAATAACGTTGCAAAGCTGGGCCGCGGACTTGCGGATTTAAACACATCGGTTGAAACTATTGCACGAACTACTGCGCGAAATGCGAGTGGGTATCAATTGAAGGCGGGGGAATTTTTCTCTCCTCCGGTAAACGCCGGGATGACTCCGGGGGGAAGTCTGAAATCGATTTATGACCGATTCGCATCTGAGTTGGGCCTGTCGGTTGAACAAGTCAACGCCAACATTCGGGAAACGATTACTGAGGGTATCAAGCGCGGCTGGGTCGCGGAAGGAACCACAATCCAGGAGTACTTGCTCGGGGCGGGTCTTAAGACCTCAGCAACGCAAACCTCCGGATCGGGATTCAACATCGTCAATGGCGTTATAAAGTTGGATCTTGACAGTCCTTTTACGCAGTTCAAGCTCGGCAATATTGACGCAGCCGAATTCCAGCGACGTGTAGATCAATCTACTGCGGCGTATCAGGCTGCCATGATGCCCGCGGCGGAAGGGGCGATCGAACAGCGGCGGGCTTCCGATCCAATGGTACAGGCGATGGAAGCGGCTACCAGGGCGCACTTCGACCTGTTCAACAGCACGCGCTCTTTGCAGACTCAGGTAGATGCGGCGCAGCGATCCTTTTATCTGGCAAACTCTGGGACCGCGCTGTACGATTTGGCTCGGCAGATTGGACCGGATGCAGCTCGGCAACAGGCGGCGATCAATGCGGCGGCACTCGGTTCGCAGACGAATAGCTTGGGCAGTGGTGTAGCGCTTCAAGGCGGCCTTGGACCGGGCGCGACGCTACCTGCCTTCTCAGATGCACAGATTCAAACGGCAATGTCTGCCTTCCAACAGCAACTCGGAACACTGGTTGCCGTTAGGCAGCAACAAGACTCGTCAGCGCTCGCGCAGCAGGCGGCTTGGAAATCGTCAGAGCAACTTTTCGAGAATTTGAAAGCCGCAGGAAATTCTCTTGAGACGATTGCCCAATACTACAAAGTGCAAGTCGCAGGCTTGCTTGAGCAGTATTACAAAGGCCAGATCAGTTATGAGCAATACGGGCAGGGCGTGAGAGATCTGATGCCGCTGGGTGGCCTCGTTGGCAATCAGTTGGCGCTTGAGCAGTATCGCACTGGGAAATTATCATTTGAAGAATACAACCAAAAGACAAAGTATCTCGGCGAAAGGAACTACGCCTCCACGCCTCCAGACTCCAGGGCTCCACCCAGCGGACCATACGCAGGCGTACCTTATGGATATTTGCTGCAAGACCAGTTGTCGTTACTCCAAAGCAAGACAATTGGCAGTGGTACCTTCGGAGACTTCTTCACTGGTGGATATGTTCCCTCGACACCCACGATGGGTGGAGCGGTGATGGGCGGAAATGCTTTGCGAGGGGGGGGCGGGTACGATGTGTACGCTCCGATCACCCAGAACGTGTATACCAACGATCCCCAGGTAGTGGCGAATTCATTGACAACCAGTTTGTGGGGAAGCGGATTCAAGACGAGATAAAAGGAGAACAAAATGGCAGTAGGTCCGTGGGTCATTTACAACGATTTCAAAGCACAACTCAATAAGAAGGTGATGAACCTCAACGCGGCCGATACCATTAAGTACGCGCTGGTTCTCTCCACGTCAAACGCCATTAACGCCGCTCTAGTCGGAGCCACGTATGGAGCTCTTACTAACGAAGTTGCGAACGGAAACGGCTATACGACAGGGGGCGCTACTGCGGCTTCTCCCACCATTGCCGGCGGCGGGGCTACAGCTACGATTACGTTCGACACCGGAAACGTAGCGTGGACCGGATCGGGCGCAGGCTTCTCATTTCGCGCGGTGGTGGCGGTCGATTCTACTACGGGCGATCTAATCGCTTATGCTCTGGGCGATACCGCCCCCGCCGATGTGACCGTTAATCCCGGAGTCACTTTCACATTGACCGTGGCGAATGTTTACAGCTTGACTGGATAAAAGGAAACTTATGGCGACATATTCAAAAACTGGAAGCCTCACTCTTCTCGCGCTGCAAACCGTGTCGGCTAGTTCCGTGGTAGTTGGAACCGCCGTCGACGTTTCCACAAAGATGGGCGGGCTCGTCTACATTCGCTTCGGTCGAGAAGCCGCCACGGCAGCAGGCGCGGGAGCCAACATCCGTATCGAAGTATCCTTCGCCGCATCAGGCGACAACTCATGGTTTCCGATCGCGGTCATCACGACAGCTTTTGCGGCCTGCGAAGCGGAAGCGGTATCCGGGACGGTGAATGCCGGGACGAACGTAATCACTGTGGCCAGCACAACGAATCTCACTATCGGCGATCTGATCTTCATCCTCAACGGAACCATCGCCAATTCTGAGTGGGGTCGAATCAAATCCATCTCCGCCAATACCTCGGTTACCATCGAGGACAATCTGGTAAATGCGCAGACAGGCTCGACGCTCTACGATTCAGCCGAGATCTACACGCCGATCGTAATCCCCGATGGAGCGATCCGCCTGCGTGCGGTGGACGACGGCTCACTGTTCACTCAAGCGCACGCTATCGAGGTTCGTTACTCCAATATTGACGGAATTGCATGAGCGGATTCTCTAAACCTTCCGCTGGAACTTTGTTGAACAGATCGCACCCGATCAGCCGCGGGCTGGTCGGGGCGTGGTTGTTTAACGAAGGAGGCGGGAGGTTTGCGTATTCGGCAATCGGGCAATACAATCCTTCAGTTCTGAACGACAGGATGCACCTGATCGGGGATTCTTATTTCGGAGCCGGACCCTATGGGCTCGGGCTAGTTGGGCCTAATTCAGGCTCACGCTCGGGCGGTTACATTGGAGATCAGGTCAACGGAGTGAGCGGGGCGGCTGGTACACAGCCGGCCTGCTCGATGGCACTGCGACCTGTCGCAGTAACAATCTTCTGGCGCGGCGTGGTTCGGAGCAACGGAAACCGTTCCAACAATCCAGCCTTGGCCGGCATGTTCTACGATGGAGCGAATTCATCGCCGTTTATCAGTTACGCGATCGGCCGGCCGGCGGCGGATGCGACCGGGCTATACTTCAGCTACAACAGCCCATCGAACACGTTCACGACGTTTACGGGGGTGGTTTCTAATGACGTGCCGTTCTCCGTGTGCTTGTCTCGAATTTCAGGATCATCCAAGTTTTACAAGAATGGCCAACTGCTCGGTTCGGATACAACTGCGGGGGATATCACGTATTCAACAATTCCAATCTTTTGTGTCAATGTCCATGGGTCGGATCTGAGCGCAACCTGCGACTCCATAACGGATGTCGTGTACGTGTGGAATCGTGTGCTCCATCCCGACGAAGTAGCGGAGATCAGCTAAGGTGGCGAAGCAGCCATTCTCGATGTTTGGCAAGACCAGGCAATTCTTTTTCTCTGGCATTTCCAACATCAATCTGACTCCCGCCGCAGCTGCATTGGTGTTGACTCCCGGCACTCCTTCCTTCAGCTTTTCCGGCTCTTTCACGCTGACACCGGCTCCCGCTGCGCTGGTCATCACAGGCGGTACGCCATCGATCTCGCCGGATGACAACATCAATCTGTCACCGGCTCCTGCTGCGCTTGTGCTGACTCCGGGAACTCCGGTAATGACCTTCACCGGGTCAATCACTCTCAGTCCTGAGCCGGCGGTGTTACGTCTCTTCCCTGGCACACCGGGGATGTCCTTCGTTACCACCGTTGGTAGCGGAAATACTTTGCTGATTGGGGGCGTGTCGTATTTGTTCGATGAGAACTCCCCGGCGACGATCATCAAGCGCATGAGCGCGGCCTGGTCGGCGACGTTTTCGATTGTTTATACCAGTGGCTCGAAACCGCAATGTGGGCAGGAAGTGGCTCTTTTCTGGAACTCGATCAAACGCTTTGGCGGTGTCGTGCAAACCGTCGCGGAATCGAGAATCAAGGGACCGACGAACAAGACACGCCTGCTTGTGACCTGCACAGGTTTCCAGAGTTACCTGAATCGCGTCGTAATTGCGGAACTCTATGCGCCAGATCAAAGCGAATGGCAGAGCATCGTCAAAGACGTCTGGTCGAAGAAGCTAGCTCAATTCGGCGTGTCGATGACCATCCCGCAAGGGCCTACCGGGGGTTCTAACGAGCAGAAGTATTTCCACTATCTGAGCGGAGGGGAAGTTTTCAACCAGATTCGCGATGGAAACGCGGGATGGGATTACTGGATTGACGATAATAAAGTGCTGGAGTGGAAAGAGCAGGGAACCGGAACCGCGGCGCCGTTCACTTTGCGCGATGGAGACGTGAACCAGGATCAAGTTTCGGTCACAACAAACAACGCGAAGTTCAGAAACCATCAGTGCGTGCTCACCAGCGCCGTGCTGTCCGATCCGGTCATCACCGATACTTTTGTGGTTCTTCCGGAAGAGACTGTGTTTTACCCGCCGCATACGATGCCATCGAAGCCGGTCGTCTATCTCAACGGGACTGAGGAAGGCGTACAAGATCCGGGAGCGTGGGATGGGGTTTCCGCATGGTACTGGTATAGCGGGCTCGGAACGGGAGTAGCGGGAATCCCTTCCATCTCGCGGTTCGATCCGCCTGGGGTTCCGGCGATGTCTCCAGGGGATATCGTGACGCTCGGGTCGCAGTCCCCATTTCCAGGGGCATTCTGTGTCGAGGATACCGCTTCGATTGCGGCGGTCGGGCTGTACGAGAGTGTGTTTCAGGCCAAAGACATCGTGAATAAAGACGATGCTCTGGCTCTGGCTCAAGCTCTGCTCGACGCCTACGGAACCGATGGAGACTTCCCGCAATCCGTAAAATTCACCTACAACTCGAAATCTCAACCTGCATGGTTACTGCCGGGGATGGTAGTTGATGTCAACCGCACCTTCCCGCCAGCGGTGGGTAATTACGTGGTCGAGGAGATGCAAGCCACGCTCGAGAAACTGCAGGTGTGGCGATTCTCAATCACGCTGCGGGCCGGTTTGGGCGATGTCTCCGAATCGTTCGAGCGTGATTTTATAAGAGCCGGCCGGTTGTGGGTGAACGTCCCGCCGACAGTGGGGACGTTTGGATTGGGCCTCGACATTCCAGGGCTTACGAATCCAGGTCTAGCTTTAGGCGTCCAAGCGGACACGTATCGTTTGCGCGGATCTGGATTTTTCGGCGGATGGGATGGGCAGTTCTCCCAGAATCCACCTACTGGAGACGATCTCATCATTGATTTGCTCTATAGTTCTACGGGATTATTGGCGGATGCAACTTCCATTTTCCCGAGTGGAGACGCAAACAAGATCGTCATTCCCGATGGCACGACCTCGCCTCGAAGCGGGTTCAAATTCGTCACGACGAATTACCCGTATGTAGATGGAGCCGTGATATTTGTCAATGTGGTTCAGGTGGGCTCAACGTGGCCGGGGAGCAATGGCCTCGTGCATTTGAACTTGAAACCGAACGCGGCGCTACCGCCACCTTAAACCTTTATGGCTGCCCCACTCATCACAAACCCCGGAGACAATCTCGGCGGCATGTATATCGGATCTCCGACTCCGGTTGACGCGGTAGTATGTACGGGCTCGACGCCTATTACTTGGTCCGTTCAGTACGGCTCGTTGCCTCCGGGGATGTCCCTCGTTTCAACAACGGGAAACGTGCTGACATTCAATGGTTCGGGAACGGTTGCGGGGTCGTACAACTTCGGAATTAAGGCGCTCAATGCGGATGGATTCGACGTTCATAACTGCTACATTTCGATTGGAGAATTCGATGCTAGTTATGGATTGGGTGATATCGTTGATGCTCAAGAATACGCTCTCTACGAGAATTCGCTGGGCGCGGTTGGAGTGATCGTAGCGGTCCAAATGGACCCTAACGGCTGGTCCCTTAATGAATTTGGAGCGTATCCGGATGGATTGAGCATCGCGGGCAGGTCGATTTATATTAACGCCGCGCAGTTGGGAGTAGGGGTTTATACGGTGGTGATTCGCGCGACGAACGTTTTCGGAAACGCGGACAAAACCTATCAGGTAACGGTTGTGCCAGCCGGGGGATCTGGCGGCAGTGGATATCGAAACTCGTTTTATTGATACACTTTAGCGAAGGAGAAAGACGATGATTCCAGGAATTCTGATGGTATTTGGTTTTGTTCTGTTCGTTCTGGCCGGTGTTCCGAATGTGGAACCTTGGCCGTGGCGCTCTCGCCTAATCTGTTTCGGGCTCGCCTGCTGGGTTGCGGCAGAGATGATCAAAGGGGGAAGGGCGCTCTTCGGCTCGTAATAAATGAGACTATCGGGATTCTGGACCGGCCTCGATTGGAATGGGTGGAGCTATGGACTCATCAAGGGCGCGATCGCTGGTGGCGCGACGTCGGTCTATGCTGCGTTCGGAGCACTGATCGTGGACCCGCACGACTTCGCCTTTGGCTCGGCCAAGAGCTTTAAGCTGATCGGCTGGGTGTTCGCGTTCTCAGCATTGATGCAGACCTTTGCCTACCTGTCTAAATCCCCGCTCCCGGACAAGATCGTGGTTGAGAAAACGCAGACTTCTCAGACCACGACGGATTCCAAAGGCGCGGTCGTCACTATCGATAAAACAGTGGAGAAGACGACCCAAGTATTGCCGATTGAATCGGGTCAAAAGAATGTCTGAACCGGGAATCCTGCAACTCGTCCAAATGCTGCTGACTTTCTTTGGGGTGGTATTGACCTTTATCGTCGCGATTTATACGGTCAAAGTCCAGAAAGAGGTGACCGCGGCAAAGACGGCGATCGTCACGTTGGAAAAGAATACGAACTCGATCAAGGACGCGCTAGTAAAGGTGACCGGGGAAGCTGAGCATGCTAAAGGGGTGATTCAAGGAAAAGCGGATGTTCAAGGATTGGAAGAGCATTCCGGTTAAAGGTGTGATATCATTCCGAAATTAGGAGGAACGCCACGATGCCAGACGAACCTGTACCAGAAACGGACCCCGATCAAGGTAAATCGACGCCGCAACCTGCACCCGCACCCAAGAAGGACAAAAAGAAGGATTCCAAGGAATAATGTGACCTTACCTGCGGGGGTGGGTTGGAGCGACTTAATAGCCGGTCTGGCCAGCCTGTTGAGCGGCCTGTCTTATCACAAGATGGGCAAGCTAAAGAACGGCCAGAGCGAGGAACTGAGGCGAGCCACAATCAATCTGAGGCTGCATGGCGAACGCCTCACCGAACTCGAAGCCGACTACACGGATCTACGTCAGAGGGTGCAGGGGTTAGAGGCTGCGGAAGGCCGCCGCTCGCGCGGCACGTAAGTCTCGGCGATCGTACCAGAGCCAAATGGCGATCAGGGTCGAGTAGCACACTAGCGCGAAGATTCGCACGGTGTGGTGGTACTCGACATCGGCTCCGGGTTTCACTGCAAAACTGAAAGCTGCTCTGGCGATCATGTAGGCGCTGACGATGCGGCAGTGTGGCAACCAGATCCTATCCCATTTGATGTCCTGATCCATGGCTTGAAATATCCAGAGAGACAGGCAAATGACAGCCAATCCTACATGGGCTGTTTGCCGGACGGTTCGATACCAGTCGGCTAAATCAGTCAGTGGGTAGAAGCCGGCCACGCGCGTGCTGCCCACGATTCCAAAGAACAGCAGGAACAGCAATAGCCACCGGCGCCAGTTGCGATCTGTTTTGTCTGCGATCAGGCAAGCAGCCTCGATCACGAGGCAAAAGCGTAAGCAGAGCAACCAAGGCTCAATCCAGATCACCTCGCGGATGGTGACGGGATGCCACAGTAAATCGAGAATCATCAGGCAGGAGTACCCGAAAAAGAACGGTAGCGAGAGAAATCGGCCGGAACGGAGCAATCTTATCGCGAGCGCGAAGTAGGCGAAAGCGGCAAGGATTTGGATGATGAGAAGAATTTTGTGTAGGGATGGGTGAAACATCATTGGGCCGCAGATTTCTTGCTGCCAAATCGTATGACTGAGGGCGGCTCGTTACTTCGAGACAGAACGTCTTCGGGCTGGAGCCGCATCGTTTGGGAGAGAGGCCATGTCCCGGTGAATTCAAACGGATCGCGACCCACTCCGCGCGGACGCCCCTTCTTCTTGCCACTCGGGTAGACGGTATCTTTGAATTTGTAACGCTCGGGCATTTGGAAATCATGTTATCATGCGAACAGGAAGTTGCGCAATGGAGGGATACTATGTTTCCTGACGAATTCAAAGCGCTGGTGGAAGAGCTAGCGGTTTCTCCGGGTGAAGTCTTGCAGATGGCTCGGGAGATCACGCATAACGATAATCTCCGCACGGTGGATAGATTAACGAAAGCAGAACGGGCGGAACTCATGTCTTTGCTGTGGAAATTAAAGAGCGGAGTCTGTGTTTCCGCATAGCTAGCCTGTCGCACGTACGACAAGAATATCCTCCATCGGCATCAATCCTGGTGTTCGCGAGAGTGTATTCGTGGCCGTTTACACAGTGGGTCATGGCTTCTCGTCTGGTTGCCCAGCGCAATTTGGTGACGGTTGCACCCGATCCGCGAAGCAAGTTCTCTCGATGGCTGACTGGTTCCAAGTGTTGTGGATTTACGCAACATCGCACTCGGCACAGGTGGTCAAGTTCCTTACCTTCAGGAACTGGGCCAATTAGCAATTCCCAAGCAACTCTGTAAGCTCGGTCAGTATGCTTACGGGCGGTTTTACGTGGAACTACGAAACGCCCATAACCTTGGGAGGTGAGATTTCCTGTCCAGAGCCAGCACCCTGAATTAGGCTCAGGCAGCACGAATCTCATGAACTTGTGTAATAGGGTACTATTTTGATAGACCATTCGTGATCCTCCTTAGATCGCGTTAGGTAGGGCCGATGCAGCGTCCAACCGCTGCTCGGCTCATTCATTATACATTGGAACTACGCTTGCGGTATTGCGCCATTGCGTAATTGTGGTATACTTGCGCAATATGCCAAAGCCCGGCGCGCCGTTCACTGAGCGCGAAGACGAAATACTCAAGGCCAATTACCTGGAGATGGATACAGCGGCGCTCGCTCAGACGCTCGGCCGTACACTCTCCTCGACGCAAAGCCGCCTCAGGCATCTGGGACTCCGCAAGCGGCCAACGGACAGGCCTACCACGGATCGCATGACGGTGCTGTTCGATACCGATCTGATGCCGAAGATCCGGGCCGGGGCGGACGCGGCGGGGCTATCGATGTCCGGATACGTGCAGGAACTGGTGAAGCGCGGACTGCAGCGCAAGAAAAAGAAGGCCGCGTAACCGGAACGTGATATAGTTGGTTCGATATGAAGACTCTATTGCGGCAAATCAGCGAATTGTTGGGGGAGATGCTTCACAACTCAGAGGATCTCCGCAAGATCGCCCTCATCGATCAAAAGCTGGACCATGTGCTATTGAATCAAGAGACGCTCGCCGCTTACTTGGGGATGATTCCCGGATCGGGCGCCACTCCAGAAGAGTTGGACGCGCTCGGGGCTCGCATCAGAGAGTCAAAGGATCAGATCGAGCAGTTCAATCAAACCACGACAAGCTAAGGAGAACTATGACGATTGATGAAGTAAATGCGCAGTTTGACGATTTACAGGCGGCGGTAGGCACAGCCGAAACCAACATTACTGCTTATGTCAAGACACTGAAGGACCAGATCGCAGCCGGATCTCCGGTTACTGCAGCGCAGCTTGACGCTCTGGGGGCTGGACTCGCCGGCCTGGCCAAGGGAGTCAGGGAATTCGACATCAATACCACGGCGCCGCCGGCGATTCCGCCAGTTCAGCCGATCCGAAAATAATCTTCCCCGATGAGCACTCTCGCCCGCTGGCTCCCCGCTGGCGGGCTTTTTCTTTGTAGCCTACTCTCTGCTCAGGTGATCGACGCCGGCAGCGCCACGGACTCCGGATTCACCGGAGGGGCCGTTTGGCTGATCCCGCAAGCGCTACTGCCGCCTGGTACGACCGATGCAACGCTGCGATTCGGAGCGGATTTCACGTACCGCATTCCATGCTCAAAGCGTGTGTACGTAGTGACGTTTCAGTTCATCGAGCCAACCGTGCAAGCCATTGGGCAGCGGGTGTTTTCGGTGAGCGTCAACAATCAAACTGTGCTCGATCGGCTGGACCTCGTGGCGGAAGCCGGCTATCTGCGGCCAGTTGCACGCTCTGTGTTGGCTATGTGTTCAGAGGGGCAGTTGCGGATTCGCTTCCTGGCACAAGTGCGGAGCGCTGTAGTCAGTTCGATTGAGGTGGCGCCGCTCAGCTTGTGCTCTCAGCAAACGCTTGAGATCAGTTCAGGGCTGGA
>Ga0247678_1000074_pt1 | contig 33321 bp, 35 predicted proteins | sample CNK19_metaG_FD_182801 | JGI IMG/M metagenome (GOLD analysis project Ga0247678, IMG submission 182801) | Soil microbial communities from Purdue University Martell Research Forest, Indiana, United States - CNK19 | ecosystem: Environmental > Terrestrial > Soil > Temperate forest > Bulk soil... | reverse complement strand
GGTGGGGCGGCCTTCGCGTTTGAAGAACCCACCCGGGATGCGGCCGCCGGCGTAGGTGTACTCCTTGTAGTCGACCGTGAGGGGCATGAAGTCGCCGAGGACCGCGCCATCTTTGTAGCAGGCGGTGGCCAGGACGACCGTGTCGCCGTAGCGGATCACGCAGGCGCCGTTGGCCTGGCGCGCGACCGCACCGGTCTCAAGCGAGAGCGTGCGCCCGCCGATCTCCAATTCTTTCTTGTTCATTTGATTCCTTTGGTGCCCGAGGCCACTCATCACCTCGGTGCGTTTGATTTGTCCGCTGGTGGCCGGACGATGGGATCCGGCCGGAGGGAGTTGCGCGTGCCAGGCACGCGCCAGAAAAACCTCGGGCGCACTTGCGTGCGCCCGTTTGCTGCGGGCGCTGTCCGCGCCCCGATCTGGTTACTTGCGGATGCCGAGCTTGTCGATGATGGTGCGGTAGCGGTCCTGGCTCGTCTTCTTCAGGTAATCGAGAAGGCGGCGGCGGCGGCCGACCAGCTTGAGAAGACCCCGGCGGCTGTGATGATCCTTCGCGTGGGTCTTGAAGTGCTCGGTGAGGTAGGTGATCCGATTCGACAGAAGCGCGATCTGCACCTCCGGCGACCCCGTATCGACGTCATGAACCCGATACGAAGAAATGAGCTCCGTTTTCTGCTGCTTGGTGGTCGGCAAAATCATGTCTCCTTAAGACTTAACCCCTCTGAATCCATTCGTCCGCTTTGAAATCGCGACACCATAACAGCGGCTGATCTCAAAATCAATCCCGCCCGCAGCCAGAGAAGGGGCCAGCTACATGGTCCGGTTGAGAACCTCGTGGAGACACGGAGAATTGCATGGGGGCTTCATCAGGCGCGAACGAGCACCGGTTGCGCGCGACCCACGCGGGTTAAAATCGCCGCATGCCGACCGTTCGCGAGCTGGCCATCCCGATCCCGCACGAGGAGATCGCCGCCTTCTGCCGGAAGTGGGGCATCAAGCGGCTGTCGTTCTTCGGCTCCATCGTCCGTGATGACTTCGATCCAGAGCGGAGCGATGTCGATGTGCTGGTGGAGTTCAAGCCGGGCCAGACGCCAGGGTGGGCCATCGTCCGTGCGGAGGTCGAGCTCGCGGAGATGTTCAGGCGGAAGGTCGATCTTCGGACACCCAAAGAGCTGAGCCGTTGGATGGTTAAAGATGTCCTGACGGAAGCGGTCGAAGAGTATGTCGAAGCATAGCGATTTCGTGCCGATGGGCGACATGCTGGATCTCTGCAATCGGATCGCCGAAAAGATGCACGGCATTGAAAAAGAGCAGTTTGATGCCGACGAAAATCTTCGGGTCACCGTCATGCATTTCATCCAGACCATCGGCGAAGCAGCACGACGCGTGAGCGAAGAAGGGCGGAAGGCGCATCCGCGGGTCGAGTGGATGGAAATCGTAGGAATGCGCAACAGGCTTGTTCATGACTACACGAACATCGACTTCGATGCGGTTTGGAAGGCTGCGACTGTCGATGTTCCAAGCCTCGCTCGTGAACTCAGGGCCTTCCTCCCCTCCGATCCGCCATAATCCGCGGCGCATGAAACGCTTCCTCCTCCTCCTTCTCTTCGCCGCTGCTGCTAACGCCGCCACCGTTCAGTCGCCCTCCCAGTTCCTCGGCTTCGAGGTCGGGGCGGACCGGAAGCTCGCCGACTACCGGCAGATCGTTTCGTACTTTCACGCGCTGGCGGCGGCGTCGCCGCGGGTGCGGGTGGAGTCGCTGGGGAAGACCACGCTCGGCGAAGACTTCATCATGGCCGTCGTCACCTCCGAGGGGAACATGCGGAACCTCGAGCGGATACGGGAGACGGCGAGGAAACTGGCCGATCCGCGCGGGCTCTCCGAGGAACAGGTTGGTCAGCTTGCGCGTGACGGGAAAGCAATCATCCTCGTCACCTGCAACATCCACTCATCGGAGATCGCTTCGAGTCAGATGGCGATGGAGTGGGCGCATGCGCTGGCAACCGCTAACGACGCCGAGACCAAACGCCGCCTCGACAACGTCGTCCTGCTGATCGTGCCGTCGCTCAATCCCGACGGCCAGATCATGATCACCGACTACTACCGCAAGTTCCTCGGCACGCGCTACGAAGGGGGGCGGCTGCCGTGGCTCTACCACCACTACGTCGGCCACGACAACAATCGCGACTGGTTCATGCTCACGCAGGCCGAGACGAAGGAGCTGAGCCGCGCCGTCTACCACGAGTGGTATCCGCAGGTGTGGGTCGACGAGCATCAGATGGGGACCGACGGGCCGCGCATGTTCATCCCTCCCTTCGCCGACCCGCTCGATCCCACCGTCCACCCGCTGATCTGGCGCGAGGTCAATCTCGTCGGCACGAACATGGCCTTCCGGCTCGAGCAGCAGAACAAGGCCGGACTGATCTACGGCTATTCGTTCGATGCCTACTGGCTCGGCGGGACGCGCAACACCGGCTGGTGGAAGAACATCACCGGATTGCTGCTGGAGACCGCCTCGGCGCGCATCGCCTCGCCGATCACGATCGATCCGAGCGAGCTGCACGGCGGCCAGAAAGGGTTGATCGACTACAAAGCGACCATCAACCATCCGCATCCCTGGTCCGGTGGGACGTGGCGGATGCGCGACATCATGGACTATGAGCGGATCGCCTCGGATGCGCTGCTGGAGACGGCCGCCGACCGCCGCGAGGATCTCCTGCGCGACGTGGCCGTCCGCGCCCGCGCGGCCGTGGCGTTCGGGGGAACGAAGGCGTACCGCATCCCGCGCGATCAGCACGATTGGCCGAGCGCACAGTTCCTTGCCGCGCTGCTCCTCGAGCATGGCGTCGAGATCGAGCAATCCGACGACGGCGACTACTGGATCCCGATGGCGCAACCGTACTCGCGGTTCCTCGTCGAGCTGCTCGAGCCGCAGCGATACCCGGAGGTTCGGCTGCAGGCGGGGAAGGAAATCCTCAGGCCGTACGACGTCGCCACCTGGACCCTGCCGCTGGCGATGGGGGTGACGGTGGAGAAGACGACGATCAAGACGTCTTACAAGAAGGTCACCGAGATCAAGCCGGAAACGAAAGAGGTCCTGCGCAAGCACGCCTCTCAGCCGAAGCCGCGCATCGCCATCTACAACCCATGGGGAGGCGCGCTCGACGAAGGGTGGACGCGCTGGCTCCTCGACACCTACGGCTTCACGCCGAAGTCGCTCCATCCGCAGGAAGTGAAGGCCGGTCTGCAGAACCTCGACGTCTTCATCCTCCCCGACGTCGACAAAGAGGAGATCGCCACCGGCAAACGCGCCGGCGGTGAAGGGGCGATGAAGTACATCGACGAGCTGCCTCCGGAGAACCGCGGCGCATTGGAGAAGGAGGGGGCGCAGGCGCTGCGGACCTTCGTCGAGAACGGCGGGACGCTGTTGGCCTTCAACGCCGGCTGCGACTACGTCATCGACAACTTCAACATCCCGGTGCGCAACGTTCTGGCCAAAGCGGCCGACTTCTCCGTCCCCGGCTCGCTCGTCCGCGTGAAGGTCCGCAACGACCACCCAGTCACCGCCGGGATGCCGGAGGAGACGGCCATCTACATCGACCATCCGGTCGCCTTCGAGACCACATCCCCCGGCGGTGAAATGGAGCGCTGGGTGCTGATGACCTACCCCGACGATGCCCGCGACATCCTCCTCTCCGGCTGGATTTCAGGCGAGGAGAGGCTGACGCGCAAAGCGGCGGCGGTGGCGATGACGTTCGGCAAAGGCCGCATCGTCCTCTTCGGCTTCCGGCCGCAACACCGCGGCCAGACACACGCGACCTTCCCGATGATCTTCAATGCGCTGTACTGGGGAAGGGAGTAGGGGTTTGGTTGTCGGTTGTCGGTTGTCGGGAGAAAATTGCAGACTTTTCCGCCTCTGACAACCGACAACCGACAACCGCCCTACGAAACCCCATCTCACCACACACGTACCTCACCCCATGCGAACCCTCACCTCGCTCCTCCTCCTCCTCGCCGCCACCACCGCCTCGGCTGACCTTTTCAGCGACTGTTCGTTCAGCGAAAAGCGCAACGTGGCCGCGCCGTCGGCCGGCGTCACGCGCATCGTCATCATCGGACGCGCGGGATGGCTCCATATCAACGGACGCCGCGGCGCGGCACAAGTGACCGCCAACGGCACGGCCTGCGCGTCGAGCCGCGACCGGCTGAATGAGACGAAACTGGTCCTGAGCCGCAGCGGCTCGGAGATCCGCATCGAAGCGGTCACGCCCGAGCACGAGCTGTTCGGCAGCTCCAAGCTCGACTTCGACGTCGTCGTTCCCGACAGCGTTCCGCTGGAGGTCGAAGACGGATCGGGCGACCTGACGATCGACAACGTCGGACCCGCCGATGTGACCGACGGAAGCGGCGACATGACCATCCGCAACGTCGGCGGCAACCTGTCTGTCCACGACGGATCGGGCAGCATGACCCTCGAGAACGTCGCCGGCGACGTCCGCATCACCGACGGCTCCGGCGGCATCGAAGTCCGCGGCGCCGGCAGCGTCGACATCGTCAATGACGGCAGCGGCTCCGTCGACATCCACAACGTGAAGCGAAACGTCCACATCGGCAGCAAAGGCTCCGGCAGCGTCGACGTCTCCGACGTCGGCGGCGACTTCCGCATAGGCAGCAAGGGCAGCGGGTCGGTGAGGTGGGAGCGGGTTGCGGGGCATGTGGATGTGCCGGAGAGGTTTCGACGGCGGTAGAAGGGTTGTTGGTTGTCGGTTCTCGGTTGTCGGTTCTCGGTTGTCGGTTCTCGGTTGTCGGTTCTCAGTTGTCAGAGCTGGTAGGCCTACCATCCCGACAACCGATAACCGACAACCGACAACTTGGTTTCCGCCTCTCCATCAACGTGTTATCTTCGTCCCATGCGGGGTTAGCTCAGCGGTAGAGCGTCTGCTTTACACGCAGAGGGTCACTGGTTCGAATCCGGTACCCCGCACCATTCCGACAGCGCTGGCAAGACACCCCGCGTCATTCCGAGCCCGGCGGCGAGCTCGGGGCGGCAAAAGCACGGCGAGCACCCCCAGCTCATGGCCCCATGAGCCACCCTCGGGCTGTAGAACGATCCAATGTGCGTGACGGTCGGGTTCTCCATCCAGCGAATTTCTGCGCAGCGTGGCATCGGCGCGATGCCTGAAGTGGCTCGACACCTTGTTGAATCGGTCATCGAAACCAGCACACGCCTTCCCGAGGTAGAGGCGAGCGATTCGGTGGTTCGGGGTTGGAGCGGAAGAAAGAACGTCGTTTATTGAGCATCTCAATCGCTCCGGATGACGGTAGAATATTTCGGATGCCGAAATAGCAGTTTGACGTACCTGAGCAAGTACATGCCTAAGAAGAAGAGTCGTGTCGAGATTCCAGCCGAGATTGCCGCTCGGGTTTTATTTTTGTCGGATAGAACATGCTGTGTGTGTCGTTCGAAGGGCAAGGCTGTTCAAATCCATCATATCGATGAGGACCCTACGAACAACGATCTCAGCAACTTGTCTGTTCTTTGCTTCTATTGTCATCGGGAAACAATGCTACGCGGAGGCTTCGACAGAAAGCTCGATGCCGACCAAGTCATCTTGTATAGAAACGACTGGCTCCGTATAGTTGCTACGGAACGCGCCGCATCAGAGGCGAAGAGAGAAACGACAGACGCACCGAAATACGACATTGAACTCGTGACAAGTATCGCCGAGATTTATCGCGAGAATCAGCAATACGAGCTACTCGCGGCGCATTACAATGCAATCGGCAACATCGAATTGCGGGACAAATATGTCGAGCTGGCATTATCACAAAATCCCACCGACGATACAGCCTTTTTTCTCCGCGCACACATTCAACGTCGTCCTGACCTCCTACCCAAAGACATTCTCGATCGGCATCTAGCTAAATACGCAGGAGATCGTTCGCCGACTCAGTACGCCCGAGCCTTATTTGACGTCGCTAGACCCGTCGAGGCCGCGGTTGAGTATGTTCGTGGTATCCACGAATCTCTTCAGGAACAACAATGGTTCTCTGCCGCGTTTTACCTTAGCGAGTTCTTTGAAAAGAAGTTGGTGGATGAGCTCTTGGTAGCCGCACTCAAGAAGGCAACTGCGGAAGGAAACCTGTGGTGGCAGGTCCGAGCGCTTCAAGAACTCGGATGGCGATCGGAACTGAAGGCCCTATTGATCTCAAATGACGCTGAGATTGCGTCGACAGGAAACATCACGTTGCAGCAATTATTAGCCGAAGCCAAGGGTGACGCGTCGCAAGCGAAAGAGCTTCGAAAAACGATGGCGCGCGGAACAAGAATCGTTCGCCCTGGCGAAAAGATCCGCACGAAATCGGACGGCTAAGCCTCGGCTAAGCCGCATTTACAAGCGAGCCTTTCTTGCCGCTGGGCATTACCTCGCCAGGAGCATGAATTGATCAGCCTCGTATGATGATATAGGGTAAGCGTCAGGCCGTCATTTCGCTGAAAGCCAGGACAAGGAGCCTACGTGCGGGACCGCCGGTCGAGAGGCCGGACCAGGGCTGTGACATTGCATCCGAGCGCGTAAGCGAGCCGGACGATCATCGCAAGCCCCGGCAGCGTCAGCCCTCGTTCCATGTTGCTGATGAACGGGTGATTCGAGTCGATCATCGCGGCGAGCTGTTGCTGCGTGAGGCCGCGCGCGAGCCGAAGTTCCCGGAGATGCCGGCCGAAGAGGACGCCGTCGATCTCGCGATCCGTCATGAATTACTCACCGTTTCCACGTTGACAATCCGTGTCGGGAGGGAATGACGCGGTGCCAGACTTTTGTTTTTCGCTCGAAGCTAAACTATTGAGCAACTGGTGCTTACGGCACCCAATTTGATCGTTCGCCGGGCGAGATAGTTATTCGCCAAGTCCTACAGGCGGCTAGCTTAGCTGGTTTCTTTGGAAATCGATGCGAGAGCCGAGAGTTGACCCCCGTTTTTGAAGGGACCAAGCCGCGAGATCTATACTTCGCTAACGTCGCGTTCGCGCCGTTTGAATCGGAACTGACATGCCAGCCTCACACGGAGTCGTTCTCGACGTCGCCACGCCCAGCGATGCCACGCTGCTGTCGAACCTGCTCCAGTTGTACATTCACGACCTCAGTGAGGCGTTCCCGAGCATCGAGCTGGGGGCTGATGGACGCTACGGATACGAACCGCTTCCACTCTACTGGTCAGAGCCGGTACGGCGGTTTCCGTTTCTCATCCGATTCGAAACACGAGTGGTGGGCTTCGCGCTCGCCATGCGGGGTTCGCCGGCCACGGACGATCCCGATGTCTTCGATGTCGCCGAGTTCTTCGTCATTCGACGGCACCGCCGCTCCGGGATCGGCCGCGAAGCCGCGTTCCTCCTTTGGAATCGTCTTGCCGGCCGGTGGATCGTTTGCGTTTCCGAAGGGAGCCCGGGAGCCATTAGATTCTGGACGGACGTGATCACCGAGTACACGAAGGGTATGGCAACGCGGTTCGAGCGTTCCGGGACCCCGAACGCCTGGCGTGTCTTCTCCTTCGACAGCGCGCCGCAGATTGTCCACGCCGGCTGACGCGGCTACGTTGCAGGTCAAGACCGGATGTAGCATGAGGAACCTCACGAAAGGGGGAACTGAATGGTAAATGTAGCGCTGTTTGTTCGTCTCGAAGCAAAAGCAGGTAAGGAAGCGGAGGTCGCGGCGTTCCTCGAGTCCGGTCTCGCACTTGTCATGGAGGAGCCGGCCACGACCGCCTGGTTCGGCCTTCAACTCGGGCCCTCCACCTTCGGAATCTTCGATGCCTTCCCTGACGAAGCAGGCCGGCAGGCACATCTCACCGGCCGGGTCGCCGCAGCACTCATGGCCAACGCCGCCGAGCTCCTCTCGCAGCCACCCTCCATCGAGAAGGTCGACGTGCTGGCGGCGAAGCTTCCCTAGCCGTGACGACAACCGCCGGCCACATGGCACCTATCGTGGATAGGTCATGATGCGCGCCGGTTGCCGCGGCCCTCTCTTTCCATGCGTTCCCTATTCAAGCGCCGCAAGCGCGTTCTTCTGCTCGATGACGATCTCTCGATGCAACGCCTGGTATCCCGCCTCCTCGGGAACCAGGGCTTCCGCGTCGACGTCTTCCTGACGGGGAATCAGGCCATTGCCGCGCTCAAACGGCAGGCATACGACGTTATCCTTCTCGACCTGATGATGCCGCACGAAGGGGGGATGACCGTGATCCGACATCTCCGGGCGAACGATCCACCGTCGCTGAAGCGGTCCATTCTGCTGACCGCATCGCCCGACTCGCTGATCGACGCCCTCTCCGGCGAAGTGGAAACGGTCGTGCAGAAGCCGTTCGAGGCACAGCAGCTCATCGATACCGTCAGGCAGATGAGCGGGACATGAAGCCGGCCTTCACCCTCATCGACGGCCACTACGCCATCGTCCGCCTTCCCGCGGACGAGGCCATTCCGCCGTGGGCGCACGGGACGTTTGCCTCCATCACCCGCACCGCCCACGAGCTCTCGATCGTCTGCAACGAAGGCAACGTTCCCGACGTCGTGGCCGACCGGGGCTGGCGCTGCCTCGAGCTGGCCGGTCCTCTTCCGCTCGATCAGACCGGAGTGGCCGCCGCCTTCACCCGCGTCCTGGCCGAGGCCGCCATCGCTCTTTTCGTCATCTCGACGTACGATACCGACTACGTTCTGGTGCGCGATGCGGCGCTGGAGCACGCGACGGCCGCACTGCGCGCCGCGGGATACACGGTCCGCCAAGAGCTATGATCGGCGGACAGATGGAACAATCCTTCGCTGTCCCGGCGCAGGCTCCGGCGCGACAGCGTTTCGTACTCCACAGAGCCGCCGCGTCGCCATCGAACAGCTTCGCGGACGACGTCCGCCGCGGTCTCACGGCGACGCCGAAGTTTCTGCTGCCTCATTACTTCTACGACGCGCTCGGCTCGGCGCTCTTCTCGGCCATCTGCGAGTTGCCGGAGTACTACGTCACCCGTGCCGAGGAGGAGATCCTGCGGTCGAGAGCGATGGAGATCGCCGCGGCGTTCGGACCGCGTGTACGCCTGGTCGAGCTGGGCAGCGGCAGCGCGCGGAAGACGCGGCACTTGATCGACGCGATTCTCGCCAGGCAAGCGTCTCTCGACTACTTTCCGGTCGACGTCGATGCCGGCATCCTCGCCTCCAGCGGGCAAGCGCTGCTGCACGACTATCCCCGCCTTTCCATCGACGCGATTTGCGGCGATTTCCGCAATCCGGCCACACTCCTCTGCCCCTACCTGCCACCCTCCGACGCGCGGACGATCGTTCTCTTCCTCGGCTCGAGCATCGGCAACCTCGATCCTGCCGCGGCCGGCGCCATGCTTTCCAATCTCCGCACCGCCCTCTCCCCCGGCGACGCTCTCTTCCTCGGCGCCGACCTGCGCAAGTCCCCCTCGATCCTCGAACCTGCCTACGACGATGCCCTCGGCGTCACCGCCGCGTTCAACCTCAACCTGCTCGGCCGCATCAACCGCGAGCTCGGCGGGACGTTCGACATCGCCTCCTTCGCCCACCGCGCGTACTACAACGAGGCCGAGGGACGCATCGAAATGCACCTCGTCAGCAGAAACGCCCAGCGAGTCCTCATCGACGGCTATGAAGTGGCCTTCGAAGAGGGGGAGTCGATCCACACGGAGAACTCGTACAAGTACGACGATGCGAGCCTGAACGCCCTCGCCGAGGCGGGAGGATTCACCATCGAGCAGAAGTGGAGCGACAGTAAGGGGTACTTCGCGGATCTCTTGATGGTGGCGGGGTAACTGCGCGTAGCGCCTGAGCGCGCAGCGCGGCCGGAGCGCTGGCGTCTCGCCGGCTGGCTCGGGGGCGTCTCGCCCCTGAGGTTGCGGTCAGCGGCGAGACGCCGCTGGGCCAGCCGGCGAGGACGCCAGCGCTCCGGCCGTGCGCCTTCGGCGCGCGGGGCTCTCGCAGAATGCATTCCGTCCACCCGCTGTTCTCACTCGCGCCTCACGTGGTTTCTGAGTATCATTCCGCGTCCTGTGCCGAGGTAGCTCAGTTGGTTAGAGCACCAGATTGTGGATCTGGGGGTCGCCGGTTCGATCCCGGCCCTCGGTACCATGGACCCCCGCCGAATGACCAATACCGTCGAACCTCGTGTATCCCGCGGCCTCCGTGACCTCCTGCCCGACCAGATGCTGGCGCGGCAGTCGATGATCGATACGATCCGCCGCGTCTATGAGCTCTACGGATTCGTCCCCCTCAGCACGCCGGCCATCGAGTTCCTCGACGTCCTCTCCGGCAGCGCGGGGAACGAGGCGCAGCAATCGATCTTCCGGGTCACGAATCCGGAGAACGAGGCGCTCGGCCTGCGCTTCGATCTGACCGTGCCGCTGGCGCGCGTCATCGCGCAGTACGCCGACCTGCCGCGCCCCTTTCGCCGCTACCAGGTTGCGCCGGTCTGGCGCGCCGACAAGCCGGACAAGGGACGCTACCGCGAGTTCACGCAGTTCGATCTCGACTCCGTCGGCACCGTCTCCGAGGTCGCCGACACCGAGATCATCGCCGGGATGTGCGACACGCTATCGTCGCTCGAGGTCGGCCGCTACCTGGTGCGATTCTCCAGCCGGGCGGTGTTGAACCTGCTCCTCGATTTCGCAGACATCAACACGGAACAGGGGGCCGACGTCTTCCGTGTCCTCGACAAGCTCGACAAAGTCGGCCTCGACAAGGTCTCGCGCGAGCTGATGAACGGCTACAAGGACGAGTCGGGCGACACCATCCGCGGCGTCGGATTGGATGGCAGCCAGGTCGATCGCATCAAACGCTTCCTCGACATCAAGTCCGACTCGCGGCGCGAGGTCGCTGCCAGGCTGCGCGAGCTCTTCGCCACGCTCGATCACGCCCCGGCGCAGATCGACGTCATCGAGCGGATCTCGAATCACCTCTACGCCCTCGGCTACCATGATGACCGCGTCTCGCTCGATCTCTCCATCGCCCGCGGCCTGGCGTACTACACCGGCCCGGTTTTCGAAGCGATCCTGCTCGATGCTCCGCAGTTCGGCTCGATCTTCGGCGGCGGCCGTTACGACGGCCTGGTGATGCGCTTCCTCGGCGAAGCGATCCCCGCCGTCGGGGCGTCGATCGGCGTCGATCGCCTTCTGGCCGCTCTCGCCCACCTCGGCCGCGTCGACACCAGAAAAGCAACCGCCCGCGTGCTCGTCACGAACATGGATAAAGCGCTGACGGACGATTACCTGCAGATGACCTGGGAACTGCGCCGCGCCGGCATTCAGACGGAGTTCTACATCGGCACCGCCAAACGCCTCGGCAAGCAGCTCGAATACGCCGACCAGTACGACATCCCCCTGGCCATCCTCTGCGGCTCCAACGAGAAGGCTCAGGGCATCGTCACGGTCAAGAATATGGCCGCTGGGCGGGCGAAAGCGAAAGCGATCGACGACCGGAGCAGTTGGCTGGCGGAGCGGCCGGGGCAAACGACGATACCGCGCGAGCGGCTGGTCGAGGGGATCAGGGAATTGCTTGCAGAAATCGAGTCGGCATGACTTACTGGCTAGAACCTCAAGTATGGCAAGCGCCACCGCCCCCTCATCCGCCTTCGGCACCTTCTCCCCCAAAAGCGGGGGAGAAGGGCTCTCGAGGGTAGGGTTTCGTGTGATCCTCCGGAAAGGGCTCTCGGGTGTTGTGTTCCTTCGTCCCGTCTCACTATGCCCAATAATCGAGAGCCCTTCTCCCCCGCGGTTTCTAGCGGGGGAGAAGGTGCCGAAGGCGGATGAGGGGGCGGCTCTCGCGCAGATCTATCGATGGAACCTCATTGCTCCAACATCATTGCCATGACCGACACCATCCTCCTCGACGGCAACTCGCTCACCATCGAGCAACTCGTGCGGATCGCGCGCGGCGGAGCAACCGTCGCGATCGATCCGTCGACGGACGCAATCGTTGACGCCGGCGAGCAGCTCATTGCGACGGTGGTGGAGAACTATAGAAGGGCCTGGGAAGCCGGCCAGCCGGCGGCGACCGAGTACGGCGTCACCACCGGCTTCGGTGAGTTCAAGGACAAGCCGATCGCCCCGGACGATCTCGAACAGCTCCAACGTAATCTGTTGCTCTCGCACTCGGTCGGCGTCGGCGAGAACTGCGATCCCGACGATCTATCGAATTACTTCCCGGCCGACGTCCTCCGCGCGGTGTTGGCCACCCGGCTCAATTCGTTCCTGCAAGGACACTCCGGCGTCCGCCGCAAGCTGGTCGACGTCCTCCAGGCCATGCTCAACCGCGGCGTCATTCCGCTCGTGCCTCTGCGCGGCTCGGTCGGAGCCAGCGGCGACCTCTGCCCGCTGTCGCACACGTTCGCCACCCTCCTCGGATCGGGACGCTTCTACATCGCCGGCACCACCGAGCTCCGCGATGCCTCCGAGCTTCCTACGCTCCTCGGCTTCAACGCGAGCGAGATCAAGCCGACGTTCAAGGAAGGGCTGGCGCTGGTCAACGGCGTGAACTTTTCGGCCTCGATGCTGGCCTTCGGCGTCGCCGACGCGGATCGGCTCGCCGATCTCGCCGACGCCGCGGCGGCGCTCACGCTCGAGGCGATGTGCGGCTGCACCCGCGCACTCGATGCTAAAGTTCACGCCGCGCGCGGCCATGCCGGCCAGATCGCCAGCGCCGCGCGCATGCGCGGACAGATCGGCGGCAGCAAGCTCGTCGAGCGCGCCGGCGCCGTGCAGGATCCCTACTCCCTGCGCTGCGCCCCGCAGGTCCACGGCGCCTCGCGCGCGGCCATCCGCTACGCCCGTGAGGTGGCCGACCGCGAGATCAACGCGGCAACGGACAATCCGCTGTTTTTTGCCGGCGAGGGCGATCCGTTCGACGTGCAGTTCCGCAACAACTGGCCGGACGGATATCGCGGCGATGAGCGCCTGGCCTACTCCGCGGGCAACTTCCACGGCCAGCCGATCGCCCTCGCCGCCGACTTCCTCAGCATCGCCCTGGCCGAGTTGGCCAACATCTCCGAGCGACGCACCCAGACACTTCTCGACAGCGACCACAATCGCGGCCTGCCGTCGAACCTCACTACCCGCCCCGGCGTGAACTCGGGACTGATGATCACGCAATACACCGCGGCGTCGCTCGTCTCGGAGAACAAGGTCCTCGCCCACCCCGCCTCGGTCGATTCGATTCCGACCGGCGCGAACGCCGAGGACCATGTTTCGATGTCGACGCACGCGGCGAGGAAGATGCGGACCATCCTCGGCAACGTCCAGAGCGTCCTCGCTATCGAGCTGATCGTGGCCGCACAGGCGGTGGAATGGCGCGTGGCGATGATGCGCGGGGTCGCCGAAGCCCATACGATCGAGGAGGCGGAGACGCAGGCGAAGGCATTCGAAGACGCCGTCGCCGGACGGAGCGCGGAGATCGCGCAATCGCTCGGCACCGGCAGCGCCGACCTCTACCTCCGCGTCCGCGCCCTGGTCGATCCGTTGTTCGCGGACCGGCCGTTGAGCGAAGCCATCCGGCGCGTGCGGCTCGGCATCTGCCAGTAGGGAAATCGGGAGGCAGTCCGTCTTAGGGTTGGGTTGCAAGACACCGATCGAGGGTTTATCTTCAGGTGTCCCACCCATCAAAACTGTTTCGCGGAGGAATTGGCGATGCGCAAGCACTATGTCAGTGCGGTCCTCTCCCTGATGTTTCTCACAGCCACCATTGCATACGCACAAGGAACGGCGGGCTCGCAGGCAAACCAGCCGCACGGAGCCGCTACCCCTTCCGTCGGAACCCCACAGCCACTAGCCCCTCCCGGTAGCGGTAGCAGCGGGAGCACGGGGACCGTGACTGATAGCGGCACGAAAGCTCCCGACAAGCAGCCTGACATCAAGATCACGGAACTGACACTGCCACCGAATCCCAAGCCGGCTGATCAGCTAACCCCCGAAGAGAAGAAGGCCGAACTTGCGAAGCAAGCTCCGGTGAAGAGCGCCCGCCTTGACGACTCGATCATCCTACATGCGGCAAAAGGCGAACTGAAGCCCTATGTCCAATGGGCCACGAGTCATACGAAGGACATCACGCTCTACGTAAATGGCAGCGATACGAATATCCGGCCGGAGGCGGTCGACCTGGAAGGCGACAGCTTGCAGTTTCATCTCGAGAGGACCGCGGAGAACAAGAAACTGTGGTCGGCGCTCCTCCGCCAGCCATTTCGATATGAGACGCGCTACGGAGTGAAAGCGAGCATCGGCACCGATCATGGGGAAGCCGCACCGAGCGATGCCAAGTTCAATCTCCTCGTCGTGGTCTGGACGAAGTGGTCGAAAGGGTGGCTCGTTCTCCTCTTCGTTTTCGTAATCCTGCTCATCTGGCTTGCATGGAAGCACGAATTGCTCCGTGACGGCCCGAAACAGCCATACAGCCTGGGGCGCTGCCAGATGGCCTGGTGGTTCTTCTTGATCATTGCGAGCTATGTCTTCATCTGGCTGATCTGCGGTGACCAGGACACCATCACCGCATCGCTGCTCGGTCTGATGGGCATCAGCGCCGGCACCGCGCTCGGCGCGGCACTCATCGAGTCATCCTCAGCCGGATCGGCGTCGCTTTCGCAAGCCGCCTCGGACCGCATCGCATATCAGGCCGCGCTCACCAAAGCCCAGGGCGACCTTGATACCGCACAAAAAGCGCTGGATGCCGCACCGGGCGACCCCGGGATGCAGAAGACGGTCACGGACGCCCAAGCTGCCGTAGCCATCGCGAAGAGCAAGTTGAACGACGCGGAGGTACGCCTTGGCGAGGCCACAAAGCCGCCGGCGACGAACTTCTGGCTTATCGAGATCCTCAGCGATTCGAACGGCCAGATCGCGCTTCATCGTTTCCAGATCGTGGTCTGGACCTTCGTCCTCGGAATCATGTTTCTTTACTCCGTCATCACCGAGCTGACCATGCCCGAGTTCAGTTCCACGCTCCTCGCCACGATGGGTATCAGCTCCGGCACGTACCTCGGCTTCAAGTTCCCGGAGAAGTGAGTTTCGGCCGCAATATGATTCTGCGCCATGCGCGACCTCGACCTCGGCGACGGCATCACGGTGCCGTCGCAACTCCTCCGTGCCGCCACCTCGCGGGCCGGCGGTCCGGGCGGGCAGAACGTCAACAAGGTGGAGACGCGGGTCACGATCGAAGTCGACGTCGATGCGCTGCCGCTGCCTGACGACCGCAAGGCGCGCATCCGGGAGCGCCTTGCCGGGCGTATCAACAAGCTCGGCGTGCTGCGCGTGACGTCGCAGGCCGAGCGCAGCCAGCTCGCTAACCGCGACCGCGCCCTGGCCCGGATGGAGGAACTGCTGGGCGATGCCATCGCGGAGCAGGAGACGCGCAAACCCACACGCATCTCGAGAAGTCAGAAGCGACGGCGGCTCGAGGACAAGAAGCGGCGCGCGGAGACGAAGAGGCTGCGCACACGGCTGGAGTAAGCTGTCCTCATGAGCGCACTCAAGATTGTGGCCATCCTGCTGATCGTGGCCGGCATCGCCGGACTGGTGTACGGGAAGTTCACCTATACGAAGGCAACGCATGAGGCCAAGCTCGGCCCCATCGAGCTGTCGGTGAAAGAAAAGAAGACCGTCAACATCCCCCTCTGGACGGGACTGGCCGCGATTGTTGCCGGTGCCCTGCTGTGGTTTGTGCCGAAGAAGACATAGCCGGCATTTGAACCTTTCGCCACGCCGTTTCGTCGAGAGTCCTTCTCCCCCGCGGTTTCTTTGCGGGGGAGAAGGACTCTCGATGAAGGGAGTTGCAAGGATTTCAGGCGGCAGCACGCTGGGACCCTTGACAAACCCGCCCACACAACCCACATTGCCACTGTGATAGTTCTGTAGTACAGCTCACAGGAGGCAATGTATGTGGCGCAAACTCCCTCTCTGGCTTCGCGCAATCCTTCTCGGACTCCTCGTCAGCGGTGTGCCGACGATCATCTGGGCCATGCTCGCCGCGGTGAACCTGAAGCTCACGCCGCGGGTGCCATGGTCCGTGCCGGCGATGGCGGGCATCCTCTGGCTCTACTGGCGCTATCTCCGCGGAGAGGGACCGCAGCCTCGCCTGTCCGCCTTCCGCAAAGAGCACCTGCGCGCGGTGGAGCTGCCTCCGCGGGTGTGGCGATGGTCCCTGCTCGCCGGTGGATCGGCCATCGCCGCCGTGTGGGCGCTCTTCGCGGCGCTGCGCGGGTTTCTGCACATCGCCAACGCGCCGAATGACCTCTCGGCCTTTCCCGTCTGGACGATCCTGGCGGCGATCGTGATGGGCTCCGCGGTCGCCGGCGTGGCGGAGGAGGCAGGATTCCGCGGCTTCATGCAGTTGCCGCTCGAACGCGCGTACGGCCCGGCCATCGCTCTGGCCACGACCAGCGTGATCTTCACGGCCGTCCATCTGACGCACGGCGCGGCCATCCTGCCGTTTCTGCCGTTCTTCCTGGTGGCGGCGGTGATCTACAGCCTGCTGACGATCGTCACCGGATCGATCCTTCCGTCGATGACGCTGCATTTCGCCGGTGACGTGATGCTGCTGACGATGCGGTACATCGCCGCGCGCGAAGGGGCCATCAGCCCGGCGACCGGGGCAATCGCGGTTCGCCCGGCGATTGCGTTCCTGGTGCTGGCGGGGCTCAGCGTCCTGGCGTTCCGCTTCCTCACGCGAACATCGACGGGAGAGGCGATATCCGGCATGCTTCGGCCAACCTCGAGCTAGCACGGAGCGAAGATGCTGTTTCGGCCCAATCCATCGTTAGGCGTCCCTATCTATCTTCAGTTGATGGAGCAGGTGAAGCACGCCATCGAGACCGGGGCGCTGAGGCCGGGGGAGCAGTTGCCCGGCATCCGTCCGCTGGCGGAGGAGCTCGTGATGAACCCGAATACCGTTGCCAAGGCCTACCGCGAGCTCGAGCACGAGGGAGTGATCGAGCTGCGCCACGGCGCCGGCGCCTTTGTCTCCGCGCAGCCGCGGACGAAGAAGCTGGCCGAGGCCGTTCGCGACGCGCAGCCGGTCGTCGCGGCTACCGTGAAGCGACTTCGCGCGCGCGGGTTGACCGACGAGGAGATCCGCCGTCTGTTCGAAGCGGAACTGGCGGGGATGAGGAGAGGAGGCCGCCGTGGCTGAGTCGTTGATCATCGAAACGACCGATCTTCACAAAAGCTACGACGGCGTCGAGGCGCTGCGCGGCCTGACCCTCGGCGTCCCCACCGGCTCCATCTACGGCTTTCTGGGACGCAACGGCGCAGGCAAGACCACCACGATCAAGGTCCTGCTGGGAATGGCCCGGCCGTCGAGCGGCCAGGCCCGCGTGTTCGGTCTTGACGTCGACAACCCTGAAATCCGGCGCCGCACCGGATTCGTCAGCGAGGAGAAGGATCTCTACGACTTCATGACCGTCGACGAGATGATCCGCTTCACGGCGCCGTTCTTTCCGCGCTGGCGCGCCGACCTGGAGCAGCGCTATCTCCGCAAGTTCGAGTTGCCGTCGAACCGGAAGATCAAAGCGCTCTCGCGTGGTACACGCACGAAGCTGGCCTTGCTGCTGGCGCTCTGCCGCGGCGCGGAGCTTCTCATCCTCGACGAGCCGACCTCGGGGCTCGACCCTGCCATGGCCGAGGAGGTGCTGCAGGCGCTGGTGGCGCATGTGGCCGGCGAAGAGACCACCGTCTTCTTCTCCTCGCATCAGATCGCCGAGGTCGACCAGATCGCGGACCACGTGGCCATCATCGACCGCGGATGTGCGGTGGTGACGGGAGCGCTCGACGACCTGCGCGAGCGGTATCAGCGAATCCAACTCGTCTTCGACGGCGACGCGCCGCAGGGCGGGTTTCGCGCGCCGGGCGTCGTGCGTTTGCGGCGCAAGGGACGCATGCTCACCATCATGTCGAGCGGAGGGACGGAGGAGATCGTCGAGGAAGCGAGCGCGATGCACCCCCTGTCCGTGGAGGTCGTCCCCGTCACGCTGAAAGAGATCTTTCTCGAAACCGTCACCGGGGAGGAATGAACATGCTCTGGTACAAATCGTGGCTCGAGACCCGCTGGCGCTTCCTGATCGGCCTGGTGCTGCTGATCTTCTCCGCCCTCTCAACGGTCTTTACTTATCCGCAGGTGTTGAAGCTTCTGCCGATGGTGCCGCAGCACATCAACGGAGAAATCGGACGACGCATCCGTGAAGCGGCGGAGCTCGCGCGCGACTTTCGCGGCTACGTCTGGTCAGACTGGTTCCGCCAGAACCTGCCGGAAAAGTGGACGCTCTTCGCCGTGTTGATCGGAACGGGCGGATTGCTGGCCCATTCCTCCGGCGGCGGGACGCTCTTCACCCTCTCCCTGCCCGTATCTCGAAAGCGGCTGCTCGGCGTCAGGACCGCGACCGGTTTCATCGAATTGTTCGTCCTCGCGTTCGTTCCGTCGCTGCTCATCCCGCTGTTCTCGCCGGCGATCGGACAGCACTACGGCGTGGGAAGTGCGGTGATTCAGAGCGCCTGTCTCTTCATCGCCGGCTCCGTCTTCTTCAGCCTGGCGGCGCTGCTCTCCACCATGTTCAACGACATCTGGCGGCCGATGCTGATCGCCCTCGGCGTGGCGATCGTTGTTTCGCTCGTCGAGCAGGCCCCCCAGGTCTCTTTCGGGATCTTTCACGTGATGCACGGGGAAAGCTATTTCCGCCACGGCGCGTTGCCATGGGTGGGACTGCTGGCCAGCGCCGCGCTGTCGGTGGTTTTGCAATACGGTGCGATGGTCAACATCGCCCGCCGCGATTTCTGATGAGAGCCCGAATCCTTTTCGCACTTCTCCTTGTGGCGAGCACAGCCTCGGCTGCCGATCTCCGCGACCTCAAGGATCCCGCGAAGATCAAGGATGTCTTTCCGCGCACCGCCAAACTCCGCATCGTTAACATCTGGGCAACCTGGTGCGTCCCATGCGTGGCGGAGATGCCGGAGCTGCGCGCGGTCGGCGCGGCCTTCGGCGCCGAGGTGGCGATGGCGGGGGTGTCGATGGACGACATGATTCCCGGCGCGAAGCGCAAAGAAGTGGCCGCCTTTCTCGACCGGCAGAAGATCCGTTACGTGAATGTTTACTACAGAGGCAACGTCGACGACCTCTCAGCCTATTACCGTTTCCAGGGAGAGATTCCCGTCACCATCGCTTTCGATGCCGCGGGCCGCGAAGTATGGAGGCATCAGGGGGCGATCAAGAGCGCCAGCACGATTTCCGAATTGCGTACGATCCTGAGGAGGATGCCATGAAGAAGCTGTTCGTTTCGCTCCTGCTGCTCGTTTCCGCGGCTACCTGCATGAACGCCGACGAGCTGTCCATCGGCGCGGCCGCGCCGAAGTTCTCGCTGGTGAATGCCGTCGACGGCAAGACCGTCGCCTTTCACCCGGGCGACGGCAAGGTTTCGGTGGTCGTCTTCACCTGCAACCAGTGCCCCTACGCGAAGGCGTTCGAGCCGCGCATCATCGAGCTGGCAAAGCAGTATCAGGCCAAGGGCGTGGTCTTCTATGCCATCGACCCGAACGACGAATCGCAGTACGCCGTCGAATCGCTCGCCGAGATGAAGGCACGCGCGACGGCGGAGGGCTATCCTTTCCCCTACCTGAAGGACGGCGACAGCACCATCGCGCACGCCTACGGTGCGCGCGTCACACCGCACGTCTACGTGATCGACGGCAGCGGCACGCTCCGTTACCGCGGCTATGTCGACGACAGCGCCAAGCCCGAGGAGCGCCGTACCACCGGCCTGTCCAACGCCCTCGACGACCTGCTCGCCGGCAAGACGGTAGCAAACCAGACTACGCGGGCGTTCGGCTGCACGATCAAGTGGAAGGCGTAGGGGCGTAGCGAACGAGCGTAGCGAACGGAGCGCTGGCGTCTCGCCGGCTGGCCCGGGGGCGTCTCGCCCCCGACCTGACAAGACTCCAAACTTTCGCTCGTAACCCTCAGCGGCGAGACGCCGCCGAGCCAGCCGGCGAGACGCCAGCGCTCCGTTTCGCTGCGCTCAGTTGAGGCGCATCCGGCACACTCTACGCAATAGAATCGCCGCGGTGGACAACCAACCTCTCTCTCCCGACCTCCTCCGGCGCATGAACGAGTGGTGGCGCGCGGCGAACTATCTGTCCGTCGGGCAGATCTATCTGCTCGACAACCCTCTGCTCCGCGAGCCGCTCACGCTCGAGCACACCAAGCCTCGGCTTCTGGGGCATTGGGGGACCACGCCGGGACTCAACTTCATCTACGTTCACCTCAATCGCATCATCAACGCACGCGACGTGAACATGATCTACATCGCTGGGCCCGGTCATGGCGGGCCGGGCCTGGTCGCCAACACCTGGCTCGAAGGCACGTACAGCGAGATTTATCCGCACATCGCCAACGATGCCGAGGGGATGCAGAAGCTGTTCAAACAATTCTCGTTTCCGGGAGGGATCCCAAGCCACGTGGCGCCGGAGACGCCGGGATCGATTCACGAAGGGGGCGAGCTCGGATACTCGCTCGTCCATGCCTACGGCGCCGTCTTCGACAACCCCGATCTGATCGCCGCGTGCGTCGTCGGCGACGGCGAGGCGGAGACCGGGCCGCTGGCGGCGAGCTGGCATTCGAACAAGTTCCTCAATCCGGTCAGCGACGGCGCGGTGCTGCCGATCCTTCATCTGAACGGCTACAAGATCGCCAACCCCACCGTGCTGGCGCGCATCCCTGGCGACGAGTTGCGCGACCTGCTCGTCGGATACGGCTACAAGCCCTACTTCGTCGAAGGCGATCAGCCCGAGACCATGCATCAACTCATGGCCTCCACGCTCGATACGGTGTTCGACGAGATCGCCAGCATCCAGACCGCGTCGCGCAAGAACGGCTTCACCGCGCGGCCGGCCTGGCCGATGATCGTCCTGCGGTCGCCTAAGGGATGGACCGGACCGAAAACGGTCGACGGCAAGCAGACCGAAGGCTCCTGGCGGTCGCACCAGGTCCCCTTCGCCGACCTGGCGAAGAAGCCGGAGCACGTGACCCTTCTCTCCGACTGGATGAAGAGCTACAAAGCCGAGGAGCTCTTCGACGAGAAGGGGACGCTGCGCGCGGAGATCGCGGAGCTGGCGCCGAAAGGTGAGCGGAGGATGAGTGCAAATCCGCATGCGAACGGCGGCCTCTTGCTGCGCGCCCTGCGCATGCCCGACTTTCGCGATTACGCCGTCGAGGTGAAGGCGCCCGGAACGGAGCTGGCGGAAGCGACGCGGATCACCGGCGGCTTCCTGCGCGACATCATCAAAGAGAATCCGAAGAACTTCCGCATCGTCGGACCCGATGAGACGGCCTCGAACAGGCTGGACGCCATCTTCGAGGCCACCGACCGCGTCTTCACCGGAACGATCCTGCCGACCGACGACCACATCGCGCCCGAGGGGCGGGCCATGGAAGTGCTCTCCGAGCACATGTGCCAGGGGTGGCTTGAAGGCTACCTGCTCACTGGGCGGCACGGCTTCTTCTCCTGCTACGAGGCCTTCATCCACATCGTCGACTCGATGTTCAATCAGCATGCGAAGTGGCTGAAGACCACGCGGCACATCCCGTGGCGCCGGCCCATCGCCTCGCTCAACTACCTCTTGACCTCGCACGTCTGGCGGCAGGACCACAACGGCTTCAGCCACCAGGACCCCGGCTTCATCGATCATGTGGCCAACAAAAAGGCGGAGGTGGTGCGCGTCTATCTGCCGCCGGACGCGAACACGCTGCTCTCGGTCGTCGACCACTGCCTGCGCAGCCGCAACTACGTGAACGTGATCATCGCCGGCAAGCAGCCGGCCCTTCAGTACCTCGGCATGGACGCCGCGGTGAAGCATTGCAGCGCCGGGATCGGGATGTGGGACTGGGCCAGCAACGACGGCGACTCCGAGCCCGACGTGGTGATGGCATGCGCCGGCGACGTGCCGACGCTGGAGACGCTGGCGGCCGTGTCGATCCTGCGCGCGCGCATTCCGGAGTTGAAGATCCGCGTCGTCAACATCGTCGACCTCATGACCCTGCAGCCGCCGAGCGAGCATCCGCACGGGCTGTCGGACCGCGACTTCGATTCACTCTTCACCACCGGCAGGCCGGTGATCTTCGCCTATCACGGCTACCCCTGGCTCATTCACCGGCTCACCTACCGGCGGAACAACCACGACAACCTGCACGTGCGCGGATACAAGGAGGAGGGGACGACGACGACACCGTTCGACATGACCGTGCTGAACGACCTCGACCGGTTCCACCTCGTCATCGACGTCATCGACCGCGTCCCCGGACTGGCCGCGCGGTATGCGCATGTGAAGCAGGACATGCGCGACAAGCTGGTCGAGCACCGGCAGTACGTTTGCGAGCACGGGGACGATATGCCGGAGGTGAGGGATTGGACGTGGGACCGAAAGTCGTAAAGGCGAATGTTGAATGTTGAATGTTCAATGTTCAATGTTGAATGATGAATGATGACGACGCTCGCGTTCCATTCAACATTCAACATTGAACATTCAACATTCAACATTTGCTTTCCCTACGAATGAACATCCTCGTTCTAAACCCCGGCAGTTCATCGCTCAAGTCAGCCTATTTCCGCTTCCCGGAAGAGCTCGCGCAGCCTGGTACGGCGAAGACAGTTGCGGAGGAACTGGCAAACGCGACCTCCCCCATCGACGCCGTCGGCGTGCGGGTCGTCCACGGTGGATCGCGCTTCGAGAGTCCCACCGCCGTCGATGACGATGTTCTGGCCGAGATCCGCAACCTGGCCGAGCTTGCGCCGCTGCACAATCCACTGGCGGCCGGCGTGATCGACGAGGTGCGCGGCGCACTGCGCGGCGTTCCGATCGTGGCCGTGTTCGATACGGCCTTTCATCGGACCCTGCCGCCGGTGGCGTTCACGTATGCCGTCCCTCCCGAGCTGGGCGTTCGCCGCTACGGGTTTCACGGCATCTCGTATTCGTACGTCTCGAAGCGCCTCCATGCCCTCAACGCCGGCTCCCGTCTCATAGTGGCCCACCTCGGCAACGGCGCCAGCGTCTGCGCCATCCGCGACGGCCGCAGCGTCGACACCAGCATGGGCTTCACGCCGATGGAAGGGCTGGTGATGGGGACGCGCGCCGGCGATCTCGACCCCGGCGTCATCCTCTATCTACTGCGCAAGGGAAGGACGGAAGCCGATCTCGACGATCTTCTCAATCATCGCTGCGGCCTTCGTGGCGTGTCGGAGACCAGCGGCGACGTCCGTGAGCTGGAACGCGCCGCGGCCGCCGGCGACGCCCGAGCCTCGCTGGCTCTCGATCTCTTCGCCTATCGCGCCGCCGGATACATCGCGTCGTACTGCGCGGCCATCGACGGCGTCGAGGCGATCGCCTTCACCGCCGGCATCGGCGAGCATTCCGCCTCGATGCGCAAACGCATCTGCGACCGCCTGGCATTTCTCGGCGTGGCACTCGACGAGGCCGCGAACCAAGCGTCGTCGAAGGAGGAACGGCGCATCAGCTCCGGCAGCGTGGATGTTTGGGTGATCCCGACGAATGAGGAGCTGGAGATCGCTCGGGCGACATACGCGCGGCTGCGCCGCTAGGCGACATTTCTCACATGCTCACTTGAATTGTTCCCTAGCGAGCGTTGCCACTCCCTTCGTCGAGAGCCCTTCTCCACCCGCGGTTTCTTGCGGGGGGAGAAGGTGCCGAAGGCGGATGAGGGGGGCGATTTTACGAGATAGGCGCGATGTACCGACGCTGGTCCGAGCGCGCTCGAAGGTACGCGAATGACGTACGCGTGAAACGCCCCCTCATCCGCCTTCGGCACCTTCTCCCCCAGCAAGAAACCCCTGGGGGAGAAGGGCTCTCGATTGGAGGTACTCCCGAGAACGAGCCGCTCGTACAACTCCACATCGTCCCAAGTTTCGCCACCAGCAGGTTGCCGGCAATTCCACTCAGCGTGAGAAATGCGGCCTCACAGACAAGAGTGCCCGTGCTTGGCAGGACTTATGTGGCACAGACACTCTTGTCTGTGCCGGCTCTCGCCAAAATCTCACGCCGTGGCCGGCAACGCGATCCTCGCAATCTCATCGACGAGCTGGAACGGATCGATCGGCTTGGAGAGGTAGGCCTCGAAGGTGCGCCGCTCGCTGGGGTCCGGCGAGAATGCCGAGAGGGCCACGATCTTGAGCTTCGGCCCGTAGTCGCGTTCCCGCAGAGTGCGCGTGAAGGCATAGCCGTCCATGACCGGCATGGCGATATCGGTAATCACCACATCGGGTCTGTGCCGGTCGATGGCCTCGAGCGCGTCGTTCGCCGAATCGAACGCGATGACCGTCGCGCCGGCGGCGCGGAGCACGGTCGTAATCATCTTGCGTGATTCCACCTCGTCCTCGACCAGGTCGATCTCGATGCCGCGCAACCGGTCGCGATGCAGGAACGTGTCACCGAATGAGCTCCTGACCGCCCCCTCACTTCCGCTCACCGCATGAACCGGCAGCGTCACGGTGAAGGTCGTCCCTTTGCCGGGACCCTCGCTTTCGGCGGCAACGGTCCCTCCGTGTGCCTCGGTGATGTAGCGGACGATCGAAAGGCCGAGGCCGAGGCCGCCATGGACGCGCGTCCGCGGCGACTCGGCCTGGCGGAACGGCTCGAAGATGTGCGGCAGAAACTGCAGATCGATCCCCTCGCCATTGTCGGCGACGGAGATCTGGATGTGCGACGACGTGCGCTGCGCCGACACCTTCACGGCCCCTCCCCTCGGCGTGAACTTCATCGCGTTGGAGAGCAGATTCCAGATCACCTGCTGGAGCCGGGTGGCATCGGCGACCAACTGGCCGAGGCCCGGCGCGAGCGATGTGGTGACGGTGATCTGCTTCGACTGTGCCGTCGGACTGGCGGCGTCGACGGCATCCTTGATCACCTGCCCGATATCGATGGCCTCCTGGGTCAGCCGCAGCTTGCCGGAAACGATCCGCGAAACGTCGAGGATGTCGTCGATGAGGCGCGCCTGAAGCTGGGCGCCGCCGGCGATCGAGGCGATGGCCTCCTGAAACATCGGATCACTCGGTTCCAGTGCCGGCAGGATCCGCGACCAGCCGAGAATCGACGTCATCGGCGTGCGGAGCTCGTGGGAGAGCGTCATCAGGAACTCGTCCTTGGCGCGATTCGACTCCTGGGCGACGCGATAGGAAGCCTCGGCATGACGGCGCTCTTCTTCCGCCAGCAGCCGCGCCTCGCGCTGTTCGAGCAGGGCATGCTGCATCTCCTCGGCTTGTTTGCGGTCGCTAATATCGCGCGTCACCTTCGCGAAGCCGCGCAACTCTCCGCTGGCATCGTGAACGGCGGTGATGACGACATTCGCCCAGAAACGGCTGCCGTCCTTGCGCACGCGCCATCCTTCGTCTTCCACGCTCCCTTGCTCGCGCGCGATGGCCAGCTCACGCTCCGGCTTCCTGTTCCGCTTGTCTTCCTCGGTGTAGAACGTGGAGAAATGGCGGCCGATGATCTCGGAAGGGGCGTATCCCTTGATCCTCTGCGCCCCCTCGTTCCAGGTGGCGATGTTTCCCTGGGGATCGAGCATGAAGATCGCGTAGTCGCGGACGGCGGACACGAGAAGTTTGAATATCTCGGCACTCTGCCGGAGCTCCTCGTCTGCCTTGTCTTGCGGCACCTCTCCGGGCCGGGGCTCCGCCTCTTCCATATCGCGGTCCCCCGTCATCGGAGCGGCGTCCTCGGCAGCAGCTCAACCGGCATCATGAGTATCAACGGTCCCTTTCTTCGGTATCTGGCGACCGAGTCGACCAGATAGTGCATGATTCAGGCCGAATGATTCGAACCGTCACTGCCACCGAATACGTGACGCCGCTCCGCGAGGGCGGCTCGCTGCCGGCCATCGTCAACAGCGACGACGACGGCACGTACGTCGTGAAGTTCCGCGGCGCCGGGCAAGGCGTACGGGCGCTTGTGGCTGAGCTGGTCTCAGGCGAGATCGCGCGCGCGGCCGGCCTCCCGGTGCCTGAGATCGTCTTCGTTCAGCTCGACCGACGGATGGCACGGACGGAGCCCGACGCCGAGATCCAGGAGCTGCTGGGAAAGAGCGAAGGGCTGAACATCGGCCTCGACTATCTCCCCGGCTCGATCACCTTCGACCCGCTCATCGACCGGCCGATGCAGGGCAAGGCCCGCCTGGCATCCTCGATCGTCTGGTTCGATGCCCTGGTGACGAACGTCGACCGCACGCCGAAGAACACGAACCTGCTGGTCTGGCACCGCAATCTCTGGATGATCGATCACGGTGCGACGCTGATCTTTCATCACAACTGGAGCGATGACGTTCTCAAGCGCAGCCGCAAGCCGTTCACGCAGATCAAGCATCATGTCCTGCTGCGCTGGGCGTCGGAGATCAGGACGGTCGACGAAGAGCTGGCGGCAATGCTGACGGCTGAGGTCATCGACCGGATTCTCGAGGCCATTCCCGACGACTGGCTCGGCGACGAGCCGAGCTTCGCCAACGTTGGAGAGCACCGCGCCGCGTATCGTGACTACCTGCTACATCGCCTCGCGTCGCCACGACACTGGATGGAGGATGCCGCTGATGCGCAAGCGCTATCCATTTGACTACGCCATCGTGCGCGTCGTCCCGCGCGTCGACCGCGGCGAGTTCCTCAACGCCGGCGTCATTCTCTTCTCCTCCACCGCCGCCTTCCTCGGCGCCCGCATCGGCTGCGATCACCACCGCCTCCAGGCGCTCGCGCCGGACATCGACATCGCGCTCGTCGACAGTTACCTCGATACCATCCCCAAAGTGTGCGCCGGCGGCCCCGAAGCCGGCTCGATCGGCGCCCTCCCCCAACGCGCCCGCTTCCACTGGCTCGTCGCCCCGCGCAGCACGATCATCCAGACCTCGCCGGTGCATTCGGGGGTGAGTCACGACCTGGAGGGGGTGTTGAAGAGCTTGTTCGATAAGTTGGTGCGACCGCCGGGGTGAGGGGTTGTCGGTTATCGGTTATTAGTTGTTCGTGGCCGGTCGGGAGGGTGTGTTGGGCGGAGGCAATCGATGGCAAGATCGGAGTCATCGATGACAAAAGCCGTGTCATCGATGACAAGATCGGTGTCACCGATGGCAAGATAAGTGTCACAGATGACAAGATCGGTGTCACTGATGACAAGATCGGTGTCATCAATTGGTAAGCATGACGTCATCGATAATAAGATAAATGTCACCAATGACAAGTATGGCGTCATTGATGACAAAATAAGAGTCACTGATGACAAGATAAACGTCACCGATAACAAGATCGGTGTCACCGATGGCAAGCGCGGGTGTCATCGCTGGCTTCAATCTGGACATCGATGCCGGGAGTCTTCGAATGTGTTCATTCTCCGAACATCGCGCTGATGTCGCGGTAGCTCACGGCCTCCTCGCCGAATGTAAACGTGCCCTGCTCCTTCATCTCCTTTGCGGCGCGCAGGAACGCGCCGAGAGCGGCGCGGGAGAGGGCGCTGCCGACGCTGATCCGTTTGACGCCGAGGGACGAGAGATCCGCCAGACTCAGGTGGACACCCTGCAGTCCCATGATGACATTCACCGGACGGTCGACGGCACGAACGACGGCGGCGATGTCGTCGCGGCTTCGGAGGCCGGGGGCGTAGAGGACGTCTGCGCCGGCTTCCTGATAGGCCTGCAGGCGGCGGATGGTGTCGTCGAGGTCAGCCCTGCCGACGAGATAGTTTTCGGCGCGCCCGGTCAGCGTGAAGGGAAACGGCAACGCGTGCGCAGCCTCGGCGGCGGCGCGCATCCGTTCGACGGCGTGCGCGTGCTCGTAGATCGGCTCGCTCGCGTGACGGTCTCGCGAATCCTCGATCGAGCAGCCTGCCAGCCCCGCGGCCGCGGCCATGCGGATGGTCTCGGCCACCGTCTCCGGATCATCCCCGAAGCCGTTCTCGAGATCGGCGCTGACCGGAAGCGGCGTGGCGGCCACGATGGCCGCAACATGCACCATCATCTGTTCGCGGCCGACGGTGTTGTCCCGCTGGCCGATGGAAAAGGCATAGCCCGCGCTGGTCGTCGCCAGAGCCTCGAAGCCGAGGTAGGCCAGCAGACGGGCGGTACCGGCATCGAACGGATTGGGGATGATGAACGCGCCATCGCGCTCGTGGAGGGCACGGAAGACTCTTCCCTTATCGGCCTGTGTGACATTCATGACGTTCCTCCCGCCGGAATACCGAACGTTCCGTCGACCACCTCCGCGAACGTCCGTTCCTCGCGAAGGATGAACCGTTTCGTTTGCGCCATGTCGAAATTCTCGCGCGATTCGGGATCGGACCGCAGCCGGTTCCGATAGGCCTCATAGGACGCGAGGCTGTCGAACGCGATCAAGCCCCAGGCGACATCGTTCGTCCCCTCGTGCGGCAGGAAGTAGCCGACGAGGTGCCCTCCGCATCGCGGAATGATACGGCCCCAGTTCTCGGCGTACTCCCGAAAGCTCTCCCGTTGAAACGGATCGATCTGATAGCGGATGAAGCAGGTAATGGTCACAGGTCCTCCTGGTGGTTCACGCGCAGTGTCGCCGTCCTGCGACGAGCTTGCTTCGTCCGGCAACGAAGCATCGGAGGTCGGGAGTGTGTCCGCGATCACACCCCGATCGCTTGGAGATCACAGTCTGGTGAGACGGGGTGGCAGAGACTTGTCTTGCGGTTTGCGGTTACGCGGTCTCGTTATCCTGCATTTCTCACACGCTCATTGAATTGTTCCCTCGAGAGCCTTGCCACTCCCTTCGTCGAGAGCCCTTCTCCCCCCGCGGTTTCTTGCGGGGGGAGAAGGTGCCGAAGGCGGATGAGGGGGGCGCTTTACGAGATATGAGCGATTTACCGACGCTGGTCCGAGGGCGCTTGAAGGCGCGCGAATGACGTCCTCGTGAAACGCCCCCTCATCCGCCTTCGGCACCTTCTCCCCCAGCTGAAAAGCGCTGGGGGAGAAGGGCTCTCGATGAAGGGAGTGGCAAGACTCTCGAGGGAACAATTCAAGTGAGAGTGTGAGAAATGCAGGTTAGCAACCCCGTAAACCCCGAGACCCCGTAACCCCGGAGAACCCATGACCAACATCCTCACCCTCACCATGAACCCGGCGCTCGATGTGTTTCTCGAGGTGCCGCTCGTCAAGCCGGCGGGAAAGCTGCGCTGCACGAAGCCGGTCTACATTCCGGGCGGCGGAGGGATCAACGTCAGCCGGGCCATCCGGCGTCTCGGCGGGACGTCCACCGCGCTCTTTCCGGCGGGCGGTTCGATCGGCAATCACGTGGCGGCGCTGCTGGCGCGCGAGTCGATTGCCACGAACATGATCCCCATCGCCGAGGAGACGCGCGAGGACGTGAACGTGCTCGAGACCGAGTCGCGGCTCGAATACCGTTTCATCGTCCCCGGCCCGAAGCTCGGCGTCGACGAGTGGCAGCGCGTGCTGCGCGCAATCCGCACGGCCTCTCCCCGTCCCGATTACCTCGTGGCGAGCGGCAGCCTTCCACCCGGCGTTCCTGTCGACTTCTACGAGCGCCTGGCCGCGCTCTCGCTGGAGCGGGGCTTCCGGCTCATCATCGATACCTCGGGTGAGCCCCTCCGCCACACGGGCGGGAAGGGAACGTTCCTCCTCAAGCCGAACGTCGGCGAGCTGATGACGGCACGGGACGATGACGCCGTCTCCGATCCCGAGGTCGCGCGGGCCGCGCAGGCGCTCGTCGAAGCCGGCCGATGCGAAGTCGCCGTCGTTTCCGCCGGTGCGGGCGGGGCGCTCGTTGCTGACCGCGACGGAACGAGGCACATCCCCGCGCCGGTGGTGGCGATCGGCAGCCGCGTCGGCGCCGGAGACAGCATGGTGGCCGCGATCGTGCTCGGCCTGGTGAACGGATCGAGCATCGACGAGGCGGTCATGTTCGGCGTCGCCGCCGGCTCCGCCGCGGTCATGACCCACCGCCACGAGCTCTGCCGGCTCGACGATACGAAACGCCTGTTGCACGAAGTACGAGACCTCTGCTCGGGAACCGGCTGCCAAGCCGTCAGGCCTCCGATCGAAGAGGCCATCCCCGCGTTCGCGGAACACTAACGAAGGAGCAACCCCATGGTCACGACATTCGAAGTCGAAGAGATGCTGATCCCCCACACGCACGCTGCTACGACGATGCGCGCCGCCGTCTTTCACGGTGTCGATGACATCCGCGTCGAAGAGGTGCCGAAACCGCACGCCGGACCGGGCCAGGCGGTCATTCGCGTCACGATGACGACGATCTGCGGCACCGACCTTCATATCGCCCGCGGCGAGTATCCCGTCAAGCCGGGCCTCATCATCGGCCACGAGCCGGTCGGCGTCATCGAAGAGCTGGGAATCGGCGTGACGGGCTACACGGTCGGCGATCGCGTCATCGTCGGCGCCATCACCCCCTGCGGGCAGTGCAACGCCTGCCTCTCCGGCAAGCTTTCGCAATGCGGACACGGCAGCGGCTACGAAGCGATCGGCGGATGGCGCTTCGGCAACACCATCGACGGCGCCCAGGCCGAGTATCTCCTCGTCCCGAGCGCACAGGCCAATCTGGCGAAGATCCCGGACGGCGTCACCGACGAACAGGTGGTCCTGCTCACCGACATCGCCTCGACCGGCATCGGCGGCGCGGAGTCGGGAGGCGTGACGATCGGCGATGCGGTGGCAGTCTTCGCGCAAGGCCCGATCGGACTCTGCGCCTCGCTCGGCGCAAAGCTGATGGGGGCATCGATCGTGATCGGCGTCGATGGCGATGACGACCGCATCATGTTCGCCCGCAAGATGGGCGTCGACGTCGTGCTCGACTATCGCATCGTCGACGTCGTCGAGGAGATCCGGAAGCTCACCGGCGGCACCGGCGTCGACGTGTCCATCGAAGCGCTCGGCACGCAGGCGACGTTCGAGACCGCGCTCCGCGTCCTTCGTCCCGGAGGCACGCTCTCGTCTCTCGGCGTTTACTCCGGCAAGCTTCAGGTTCCTTACGAAGCCTTCGCCGCCGGCCTCGGCGACCATCGCATCGTCACCACCCTCTGCCCCGGCGGCAAGGAACGGATGCGCCGCCTCATCGAGATGGTCCGCCGCGGCAAGCTCGATCTTCGCCCCCTGATCACCCACCGCTTCAAACTCGCCGACATCAACGAGGCCTACAAACTCTTCGGCTCGCGCGCGGACGGTGTGATGAAGGTGGCCATCACGCCGTAGCATACGGAGCGCTGGCGTCTCGCCCCAGGTCTGTAGGACTCCACACATTCGCATGGAAACCCGGGAGGGGGCGGGCGGTTCAGGTCACACCTCGCGCGATCGACCAGTACGGGGGCGAGACGCCCCCGGGCCAGCCGGCGAGACGCCAGCGCTCCGGCCGACTATCCCCCCTTCTTTCCCAGGAGCGAGACCAGCCCGTCGGACAGCGTGCCGCGCCACTGTTCGTAGTCGTGTCCGCCGTCCAGCTCGCGGTAGTCGACGTCGTATCCCTTCGTTTGAAGGACGTCGCGAAGCTCGCGATTCGATCCCAGCATGGCGGCGCCGAGGTCGTAGCGGCCGATGCTGATGTAGAAACGGATCGGCAGTTGCTTCTCCCGTTTGAACATTTCGATCAACATCCCCGTCTCGCGCGGATAGGGAGGCCTGACGTTTTGCCAGTCGCTCGTGACCCAATACGCGCCCGATTGCGAGAGAACGTTACCGATGGCCTCGGCATGGTGGAACGCGCACCAGCTCGCGGCAAAGCCTCCCAGGCTCGATCCCGCGACGACGACGCTGCCGGCCCCAGTCAGGATCGTATAGTGCGCGCGCGCCCACGGCACGACTTCGCCGGCGATGAAGTCGGCGAAGGGCTTGCTTCCGGTGAGGTCGCGATTCCGCTTCCCCATCGTCCAGATCAGCACCGCCACCGTCGGACCGATTCTCTTCGTCGCGATCAGATTGTCGAGGATGACCGGCGCCGGAATCGACGAATCCTCCCCGCCGGGCCGTCCGCCGTACGTGACGCCGTCGAAGATGATCAACAGGTTGCATGGCACCGTGCCGTCGTATCCCGCCGGTGTATATACGGTAACCGTCCGCTCCTCGGAGAGGACCGTGCTCTTGATCGTGGCCTGGACCGTGTTTCCCTTCAGGACACCTTCTTTGGCCACGATGTCCGGCTGCTTCGGGGCATCCGGCATCTCGAGGAGCCATGGACCGCGATCAACGGCCTCGGCGATCTCCACTTCACCGTTCGGTCCCGAACGGTGCACTTCGCGAAGGGTGAACGAATAGGCAAAGCGTGCGTCGTTCGCAACCAACTGCGTCCCGAGAAAGAGATTCGTCTTTCCCAGCCTCCGCATGACCACGCCGAAGTCCGGCCCGCCGTACAGAACGACCCGCTCCGTGTCGCGGTCGCCCGGGCAAACATACGTGATGCGCGTTTCCGATGCGCTGACGGGAGTGGCATCGATCACCGGGGTCTTCCCCTTGCGCGCGGCGACGAATCGATCGGCGGCGGTGGGATCGGTGATCGATTCCTCCCACAGGTCGAAAAGAGCCTTCACCGGGTACGCCTGCCGGGCCAGCCGCCTGGCGTTGGCCGCGGCCGAAAGCTGCTGATCGATCTTCACCGCGTACCGTCCCGGTCTGGCGTTCCTGTCCGCGGCATGAACGACGAACCGGTACGTGCCACCGTGCGATGCCGTCACATCGATCGGCTCGGCTCCCTTCTCGCCGTTCGGACTGTCGAGGTGCGCGATCTGCTGCCGGTCCGGCCCGAAGACGTCGATGACCAGGTCGATGCCGTCCTGATCGATCTCACCGATGATCGCCGCGCCGCTCTCCAGGTCCGCCGTATAGACATGCTCCTCGGGCGGGGCGAGCGACCGCTCCAGGACCATGCCCTGGCTGAGAATCGTGCTCCCGACCGATTGTCCCGCCGCGGCGGCGGCGATCAGGAGCAATGACGACGCGCACACCACGATCCCAGGTACTTGCCGAAGCCGAATGGTCATGACATCCCCTTCCCCGTTGGGATAAGACGCCTGTTCACGCGGGAAAGTTTGAGCCTTCCGGCCTGCATATCCCTCCGCCCCCCCGCATTTCTCACACGCTCAGTTGAATTGCTCCCTCCAGAGTCTTGCCATTCCCCTTCGTCGAGAGCCCTTCTCCCCCCACGGTTTCTTGTGGGGGGAGAAGGGGTTCTGACCGGGGGCATCGAGGACATAAACCGGGGACATCGAGGACGGCCCGAACATGATGCATCCGGGGGTATTTGGATGCCTTGGAGGAACCCGATGAGCGCGAAAGAAGCC
>Ga0247678_1000073_pt1 | contig 33495 bp, 31 predicted proteins | sample CNK19_metaG_FD_182801 | JGI IMG/M metagenome (GOLD analysis project Ga0247678, IMG submission 182801) | Soil microbial communities from Purdue University Martell Research Forest, Indiana, United States - CNK19 | ecosystem: Environmental > Terrestrial > Soil > Temperate forest > Bulk soil... | reverse complement strand
CGTCCTGCCGGACACCGACCTCTCGGGGGCGAGCACCGTCGCCGAGCGCATCCGCGCCGCCGTGGCGGGCGAGACCGGCGTGACGCTGACCATCGGCGTGGCTCAGCACGCAAAGGGCGAGGCCGCGGCCGCCGTTCTGGCCCGCGCCGACCAGGCCCTGTACCGGGGCAAGGCGCTCGGGCGCAACAAGGTGGTGGTACAGGGTTAAAATCGCGCGCCAGTGAAGACCACCTTCCTCGAGTTCGAGCAGCCGATCGCCGAGCTGGAAACCAAAATCGAGGAGCTGCGCTACGTCCAGGACGACGCGGCGGCCGACATCTCAGATGAGATCCAGCGCCTCACCAAGCGCAGCCAGAGCCTCACCAAGGACATCTACGGCAAGCTCACGCCCTGGCAGGTGGCGCAGGTGGCGCGCCATCCGCAGCGGCCGTACACGCTCGATTACATCCAGGCGCTGTTCACCCATTTCGAGGAGCTGCATGGCGATCGCAGCTACGCCGACGATCCCTCGATCGTCGGCGGCCTCGCGCGCTTCGCCAACGAACCGTGCATGGTCATCGGCCACCAGAAGGGCCGCGACACGAAGGAAAAGATCCTGCGCAACTTCGGGATGCCCAAGCCCGAGGGCTACCGCAAGGCGCTGCGGCTCATGCATCTCGCCGAGAAGTTCCAGCTTCCGGTGTTCACCTTCATCGACACCCCCGGCGCGTATCCGGGAATCGACGCCGAGGAGCGCGGGCAATCCGAGGCCATCGGCCGCAATCTCTTCGAGATGGCGCGGCTGCGCACCCCGATCGTCGTCACGGTGATCGGCGAGGGCGGCTCCGGCGGCGCGCTCGCCATCGCCGTCGGCGACCTGATCCTCATGCTGCAGTACGCGACCTACTCGGTGATCTCGCCCGAAGGCTGCGCCTCGATCCTGTGGCGCAGCGCCGAGATGGCGCCCGACGCCGCCGAAGCGCTCGGCATCACCGCGAGCCGCCTGAAGACCCTCGGGCTCGTCGACAAGATCGTCCCCGAGCCGCTGGGGGGCGCGCACCGCGATCCGCAGGCCACCGGCCAGTCGCTGCGCAAGGCGCTCGCCGAGGCGCTGAAGACACTGCGCGAAAAGAAGCCGAAGGAGCTCGTCGAGGAGCGCCTCGAGCGGCTGATGGGCTATGGCAAGTTCAAGGAATCCGGCGAGCGCTAGCGCGCGGGCGTTCCTGCAGGCGCAGGGTCAGAAGCGCATCGCCGTCGGCCTTTCCGGCGGCATCGACTCGGTGGTCCTGCTCCATCTCCTGAAGCACCATCCGGGCATCAGCGCGATCCACGTGCATCACGGCCTCAGCCCGAACGCCGACGCCTGGGCGGCCTTCTGCCGCCGGCTGTGCAGGCAATGGGGTGTTCGCCTGAAAGTCTCGAAGGTCAAAGTCCGCCCTTCGGGGAAGGGCCTGGAAGCCGCGGCGCGCGAAGCGCGCTACGCCGCGTTTGGGAAGCTCAACGTCGACCTGATCGCGCTGGCGCACCACCTCGACGATCAGGCCGAGACCGTGCTCATGAACCTGTTGCGCGGCGCGGGGCTGCGGGGGGCGAGCGGCATGCGGGGGGTCTCGCGGCTCGAGGGCAAGCTCCTGGCGCGGCCGCTGCTCGAGGTCTCGAGGGCCCGGATCGAGGAGTATGGGCGAGCGCATGACCTGGAGTGGATCGAGGACGAGAGCAACGCCGACGAGGCGCTCACGCGCAATTTTCTGCGCCGGCGCGTCGGGCCGCTCCTCGAGACGCGCTTCCCGGACTGGAAGCGCGCGCTCGCGCGCGCAGCGCGTCTCGCCGCCGAAAAGGACGATCGCGCGGGCCGCCTGCTGCGCGAGTTTCTTTCGTCGCAGGGCCTGAAGGCGCCGAGCGAAGCGAAGCTCGTCGAGATGCTGAAGCAGCTCACCTCGGGCGCGGCGCGCACGCGGCTCGAGCACGACGGCGCCACCGTGCGCGTCTACCGAGGCCGCGTGTCGCTCGACGCGACGCCGGCCGGCCGGTTCGCTCCGCTTCCATGGAAGGGCGAGCGCCGGCTGAAGATTCCCGCCCTGGGCGGGGAGCTGCGCTTCACGGCCGGCGAAGGCGTTGCCTCGGAGCATCTGAAGAAGGGTCCCTTCCAGGTCCGGCTGCGCTCCGGTGGCGAGCGCCTGCAGGTTCATCCGCGCCGGCCGCGACGCACGCTCAAGAACCTGTTCCAGGAAGCGGGCGTGCCGTCGTGGGCGCGCGAGCGCATGCCGCTGCTTTTTTGCGGCGAGGACCTGGTCTGGGCGCCGGGCCTCGGCGTCGACGTGCGTTATCAGGGCCGCGGTCTCGTCCCGGAATGGATCCTGGAAAAAACCGCATTTCGCCCCTGAGATCTCACTTCTTCTTTGACAAAGCAGCCTCGCGCGCGGCGCGCGACTCGGGGCTCGCGGCGGCGAGCTCGAGCTGATCGGGCCCCATGAAGCTCACCGCGTGCGCGCCCATCATGGCGTACGCGTTCACCGCTTCCTTCGTCATGAGGACCGAGTGCTTCGGCTTTTGCAGCACCATGGCCGCGAGCTCGTGCGCCCGCTGAACCGATTTGCCGTGGCCGCAAACCTCGTCGACGAGGCCCATGGCGAGGGCGTCGGCGGCGCCGACCCGCTCGCCGAGGATCGCGAGCCGCTTCGCCCTGGCCGGCCCGACGAGGTTGACGAGGCGCGGCAGCGTGCCCCACGTGAGCGGAATGCCGAGCGAGATCTCGGGCAGCGTCACGAACGCGTCGTGCGCCATGACCCGCCAATCGAGCGCGACGGCGAGCGCGAGGCCGCCGCCGACGGCGTAGCCCTCGATCGCCGCGATCGTGATCTGCGGCAGCTCCTCCCACGCGCGCGCCATGCGCTGGCCCAGCCCCGCGATCTCGCGCTGCTCGAGGAGCGGCGCGCCGCCCGCCCAGCGGCTCGAATCCTTCAGGTCGGCCCCGGCGGAGAAGGCGCCCTTCGCGCCCGTCACCACGACGGCGTCGAGATCTTTGCGCGCCGAGAGCTCGAGCGCGCAGGCGGTCAGTTCGCGCATCAAGTCGGCCGAAAGCGCGTTGCGCCGGTCGGGGCGCTCGAGCGTAACCGTGGCGATGCGGCCGGAAAATTCGCTGCGGAGGTGTCGGTACATGCTAACCCTTTGCTACAATGGCGAAATTTTTTCGAACGACGGCGTTTAAACGAAGGATCTCCGTTCCATGGCGCTCGAGCGCACCCTTTCCATCATCAAGCCCGATGCGGTCAAAAGAAACGCCATCGGCCAGATTCTCGCGCGCTTCGAGGCCGCCGGGCTGCGCATCGTCGCCGCGCGCATGATGTTCCTCTCGCGCACCGAGGCCGAGGGCTTCTACGCGGTGCACCGCGGCCGGCCGTTCTTCAACGACCTGGTCCAGTTCATGACCTCGGGGCCGGTGCTGGTGCAGGTGCTCGAGGGCGACAACGCGATCGCCAAGAACCGCGAGCTCATGGGCGCCACCGACCCGAAGAAGGCGGCGAAGGGCACGATCCGCGCCGATTTCGCGGAGTCGATCGACGCCAACGCGGTGCACGGCTCCGACGGCCCGGAAACCGCGAAGACCGAGATCGCTTATTTTTTCCCGGCGAGCGAGGTGTTTTCGAGGTGAGTGAGGCGTTGAAACAGAACCTCCTCGGCCTGGACGCGGCCGGTCTCGCGAGCTTCTTCGCGGCACAGGGCGAGAAGCCCTTCCGCGCCCGCCAGGTGCAGCGCTGGATCCATCAGCTCGGCGTGTCCGACTTCGGCGCCATGAGCGATCTCTCCAAGGCGTTGCGCGAGAAGCTCGCCCGCACCGCTCGCGTCGCCGCGCCGGACATCGTCGGCGACGAAACCACGGCCGACGGCACGCGCAAGTGGCTGGTCAAGGTCGACGGCGCCAACGCCGTGGAGTCGGTGTTCATCCCCGAGACCGGGCGCGCGACGCTGTGCGTGTCGAGCCAGGCCGGCTGCGTGCTCGACTGCTCGTTCTGCGCCACCGGCAAGCAGGGCTTCAACCGCAATCTGGGCGCCGCCGAGATCGTGGGCCAGCTGTGGCTCGCGAACCGCCTCCTCGGAGTGGAGCGCAGGACCGAGCGGGTCATTTCGAACGTCGTCTTCATGGGCATGGGCGAGCCGCTGCTCAACCTCGACAACGTGATTCCGGCGGTGCGCCTGATGATCGACGACAACGCCTACGGCTTGTCGCGCCGGCGCGTGACGGTGTCCACCTCCGGGGTGGTCCCGGGCATGGACCGCCTGCGCGAAGAATGTCCGGTCGCGCTTGCCGTGTCGCTGCACGCGCCGAACGATCGCCTTAGGGACGAGCTGGTGCCGCTCAACCGCAGGTACCCGCTGCGAGAGCTGATTGCCGCGTGCAACCGCTACCTCGAGAAGGCGCCGCGCGACTTCATCACCTTCGAGTACGTGATGCTCGAAGGCGTGAACGACAGCGACGCCCTGGCGCGCGAGGCCGCGGCGCTCGCCGGCGAGGTGCGCTGCAAGTACAACCTGATTCCGTTCAACCCGTTCGCCGGCGTGGACTACAAGCGCTCGGAGCCGGACCGGATTCGGCGCTTCGCGGAGATCCTGCAACGCGCCGGCATCACCGTTACCACGCGCAAGACACGCGGGGACGACATCGCGGCGGCCTGCGGCCAGCTCGCGGGCGACGTGGCCGATCGCACTCGCCGGCGGCGGCGCCTGCCACTCAAGGAGGTGAAGGAGGTGCGTGCATGAGAACAATACTAATAACAAGCCTGCTCGTGCTCGCCGCCGCGTGCGCCGGCACCAAGAAGCTGGATCCGGAAGCTGCGGATGCCGGCGCGATCATCGGCGACGTGGGCGACCCGCGCGCCCGCGCGAAAAGCCACACCGAGCTCGCGGCGGCGTACTACCAGCGCAGCAACCTGGGGGTGGCGCTCGAGGAGCTGCGCATCGCTACCGCCGCCGATCCGGGCTATGCGCCCGCGCATAGCCTGCTCGGGCTGGTCTACATGGACCTGAAGGAGCAGAGCCTCGCGGCGCAGAGCTTCGAGCGCGCGCTCAACCTCGCGCCGAACGATGGGGACATCAACCACAACTACGGCGTGTTCCTGTGCCAGACCAAGCGCGAGCCCGACTCGATCAAGTACTTCATGCAGGCGGTCAAGAATCCGCTCTATGCCACGCCGTCGCGCTCGTGGAGCGCCGCCGGGGTGTGCACGCTGCGCACCGACCGGCCGAAGGAGGCCGAGCAGTATTTCGAGCGCGCCCTGCGCCTGCAGCCCGACGAGCCCGCGGCACTGCTCAACCTCGGCCAGATCCGCTACAAGCAGGGCAAGATGGACCAGGCGCGCCTGCTCGTCGCGCGCTACAACAAGCTCGACCAGGGGAGCGCCGAGTCGCTTTGGCTGGCGCTGCGCATCGAGCGCAAGGCGGGCCAGAAAGTCGCCGAGCAGAGCTTCGCCAACCAGCTGCGGCGGCGCTTTCCGGGCTCCCCCGAGTACCAGGCGCTGCAGCGGGGAAACTTTGACTGAATTGACCGGCATCGGCGCCGCGCTGAAGCAGGCGCGCGAGGCGCAGGGCCTCGCCATCGACGACGTGGCGCTGCAGCTCAAGTTCGCGCCGCGCCAGATCGAGTCGCTCGAGCAGGAGCGCTTCGACCGGCTGCCCGGTCCCACGATCGCGCGCGGCATGGTGCGCAACTACGCGCGCCTGCTCAAGCTCGACCCGGAGCCGCTCATCGAGCGGCTGTCGCCGCGCGTGGAGCCCCGGCCCGACGCCAACCAGATCGCGCAGCGCTTCAAGCAGGCGCAGCCGTTCTCCGACAGCGCGAAGCGCTCGACGCTGATCTACGCCGGATTCTCGGTCGTGGTGCTGGTGCTGGTGGCGGGGCTCGCCTACGAGTGGAACCAGCAGAAGACGGCGCCGCCGTCGGCGCCGGCGCCGGAGCGCGCGCAGCCCGCCGAGCCGCCCGCGCAAACGGCTGCCGTGCCGCAGCCGCCCGCGCCGGTTCCCGAGCCCTCGCCGGCGCCGGTGGTGGCGGAAAAGCCGGCCGTCGCCGAGAAGAAGCCGGCCGCTGCGCCGGTCGCGGCGAAAAAGCCCGAGGCCGAGAAAATCGCAGCCGCGGAAGAATCCGACAAGCTCGCCCCGGGAACGCACCGCATCGTGCTGCGCACCGAGGGCGAAGCCTGGCTCGAGATCAAGGACGGCGCGGGGCGCATGCTGATCTCGTCGCTCAACCCCGCCGGCACCGAGCGCGTGGTGCGCGGTCGCCCGCCGTTCGACGTCGTGATCGGCAACGCGAGCTCAGTGAAGCTCACCTACGACGGCAAGCCCGTGGACCTTCGCCCGCACACCAGGGTCGAAGTCGCCCGATTCACCCTGAAATGAGCCTGCCATGAAGCGCCGGGTCTCGCGCCAGGTCGCCGTCGGCGAAGTGCTCATCGGCGGCGACGCGCCCATCGTGGTGCAGTCGATGACCAACACCGACACCGCCGACGCCGCGGCCACGGCCGGGCAGGTCGAGGCGCTGGCGCGCGCCGGCTCGGAGCTCGTGCGCATCACCGTCAACACGCCCGAGGCGGCGGCGCAGGTGGCGCGCATCCGCGAGCGCCTCGACGCGCGCGGCTGCGCCGTGCCGCTGGTCGGCGACTTCCATTACAACGGCCACAAGCTGCTCACGCAGTATCCCGATTGCGCGCGCGCACTCGCCAAATACCGCATCAACCCGGGCAACGTCGGCAGGGGCGCGAAGCGCGACGAGCAGTTCGCGACCATGATCGAGTGCGCGATCCGCTACGGCAAACCGGTGCGCATCGGCGTGAACTGGGGCAGCCTCGATCAGGAGCTCCTCGCCCGGATGATGGACCAGAACGCCGCACGGCCGGCGCCGCTCGATGCCGCCGAGGTGATGCGCGAAGCCGTCATCCGCTCGGCGCTCGAATCGGCGCAGGCGGCGCAGGACCTCGGCCTCGCGGCCGAGCGCATCGTGATCTCCTGCAAGATGAGCCAGGTGCAGGACCTGATCGCGGTGTACCGCAGCCTCGCGCAGCGCTGCGACTATGCGCTGCACCTCGGCCTGACCGAGGCCGGCATGGGCTCGAAGGGCATCGTGGCGTCGAGCGCGGCGATGGCGGTGCTGCTGCAGGAGGGAATCGGCGACACCATCCGCGTCTCGCTCACCCCGGAGCCGGGCGGAGACCGCACGCGCGAGGTCCAGGTGGCGCAGGAGATCCTGCAGACGATGGGCTTGCGCGCGTTCACTCCGATGGTGAGCGCGTGCCCGGGCTGCGGGCGCACGACGAGCACCGTGTTCCAGGACCTGGCGGAAAAGATACAGACGTATCTGCGCGCGCAGATGCCGGCGTGGAAATCCGCCTATCCGGGCGTCGAGCAGATGCGCGTCGCGGTGATGGGATGCGTGGTCAACGGGCCCGGCGAATCCAAGCACGCGGACATCGGCATCAGCCTGCCCGGCACCGGCGAAGTGCCGGTGGCGCCGGTTTACGTCGACGGCAAGAAGACGGTGACGCTGAAGGGCGAGCGCATCGCGGAAGAGTTCCAGGCGATCGTCGAGGCGTACGTCAGAGACAAGTACGGCCGCAAGCGAATCCCGATCAAGGCCGTGTGACGTGCAAAAAGTGAAACCCGCGCTGCTGCGCGGCTTCGACCAGGAGTACCTGCCCGGCGAGCAGCTGCAGTTCAACCGGCTGGTCGAGGTCATCCGGCGCAACTTCGAGCTGTACGGCTTCCTGCCGATCGAGACGCCGTCGGCCGAGCGCCGCGAGGTGCTCACCTCCAAGGGCGGCGTGGAGAAGGAGATCTACGCGCTCACGCGCCTCGCCGAGGCGGACGACGACGAGGCCGCGACCAAGGGCGCGCTGCGCTTCGACCTCACGGTGCCGCTCGCGCGCTACGTGGCGATGCGCGAGCGCGAGCTCGCGTTCCCGTTCCGCCGCTACCAGATCCAGCGCGTCTGGCGCGGCGAAACCCCGCAGGCGCGCAAGGGTCGCTTTCGCGAGTTCTATCAGTGCGACATCGACATCATCAACCGGGAGAAGCTCTCGTACCTCGCCGAGGCCGAGATCCCGAGCGTCATCTACAGCGTGTTCCGCGAGATGGCGATCGGCGAGTTCCGCATCCGCATCAACAACCGCAAGGTGCTGCGCGGCCTCCTGCGGCAGTTCGACGTGCCCGAGGAGAAATCGGCCGAGGTGCTGCGCGCTCTCGACAAGGTGGAAAAAGAGGAGGCCGCGAAGATCCAGGAAGAGTTGGAGCGCGCCGGCCTTGCCAATGCGGCCGCCGCCCAGCTGTACCGGCTGATCGCTGGCAAGCGCGACACGCGCGAGACCCTTGCGGTGCTGAAGGACTTTCCCGAGTGCGCGCAGGGCCTCGAAGAACTGCGCAACATCGTCGCGGCGATCCGCCAGTTCGGCGTGCCGGACTCCGCGTTCGCGGTCGACCTCGGGGTCGTGCGCGGCCTCGACTACTACACCGGCACCATCTACGAGACGACGCTCGCCAACGCGCCCGAGCTCGGCAGCATCTGCTCGGGCGGACGCTACGACGACCTGGCGAGCTATTTCACCGATACGAAGCTGCCCGGGGTCGGCATCTCCATCGGCCTGACGCGGCTGTTCTCGAAGCTGAGGGATGCCGGGCTGCTGCAGCCCCTGCCGCGCACGCCGGCGGAAGTGCTGGTCACGACCATGGACCCGAAATACCTCGAGAAATACCTGTCGATGGCGCAGCGCCTGCGGCAGGCCGGCGTCAACACCGAGGTGTATCTCGAGCAGGCGAAGCTGCGCAACCAGCTCGCCTACGCCGACCGCAAGGGATTCCGGGTGGCGCTGATCGCCGGCGAGAGCGAGTTTGCGCAGGACAGCGTGCAGGTCAAGAACCTCACGACCCAGGAAGCCACCGTGCACGCGATGGACGAGCTCGTCCAGGCAGTGAAGGCGGCATTGAACGACGCATCACCGGAGGCGATGACCCATGGCGCTCGATCTTGAAGAGCAGGAGCAGGTAGAAGAGCTGAAGGCGTGGTGGAAGCAGCACGGCGGCATGATCGCGGCGCTGGTGGTCGCCGTGGCGGTCGGCTTCATCGGCTGGCAGGGCTGGCGCTGGTACCAGTCGAACCAGGCGGCGCACGCGAGCGCGCTGTACGAGACGGTGACCAAGGCCGTGCAGGCGAACGACGCCAAGGCGCTGCGCGACGCCGCCGGCACGCTGGTGGAAAGCTATCCACGCACGCTCTACGCCTCGATGGGCGCCATGGTGGCGGCGCGCTACTACTTCGACCGCGGCGACCTGAAATCCGCCAAGGCGCAGCTCGCCTGGGTGATCGAGCGCGCGCCCTCGCAGGACTTCAAGGACCTCGCCCGCCTGCGCCTCGCCGCGGTGCTGCTCGACGAGAAGGCCTACGACGAGGCGCTGAAGACGCTGGACGCGAAGACCGCTGCCGCCTACGAGGCGCAGTATGCGGCGCTGCGCGGCGACGTGCTGGTCGCGAAGAACCAGGCCGCGGACGCGAAAGCGGCCTACAAGCTCGCGATCGAAAAGGCCGACGGCGCGGACAGCGCGTTCACCGAAAGCGTACGCATGCGGCTAGACGCGCTCGGCGGCTGATGCGCGCTCCCGTGCTCGTCGCCGCGGCGCTTGCGCTCGCGGCCTGCAGCTCGCCAAGCGGCCCCAAGCCGGCCGAGCTGCAGCGCCTCGAGAAGCCGCAGGAAGTGCGCGTGCTGTGGTCCGCGCGGATCGGCGACGCCGACCGGTTCGTTTTCTTCCCCGCGCCGGTGGGCGATGCGGTGTTCGCCGCCGCGCGCGACGGCACCGTGGTCCGGCTGGACGCCGCCAAACGGGGCGCGGAGCGCTGGCGCGTGACGCTCGAGAAGCGGCTGTCCGCCGGCGTGGCGGCGAACGAGGGCACCGTCGTGGTCGCGACCGAGGACGGCGACGTCTTCGCGCTGTCCGCTGCCGACGGCAAGCAGCGCTGGCGCTCGCGCGTTTCCAGCGAGGTGCTGGCGCCGGCGGCGCTGGCGAGCGGCCTGGTGATCGTGCGCAGCGTCGACAACCGCATCTTCGCCTTCGACGAGCAGGACGGAAAACGCCGCTGGGTCTACCAGCGGGCGCCGGCGTCGCTCATCGTGAGGAGCCCGGCGGGCGTCACCGTGGTCGGCGAAACCGCCTTTGCCGGCTTTTCCGGCGGCAAGCTCGCCGCGATCGCGCTTTCCAACGGCGGCGTGCGCTGGGAGTCGACCGTCGCCGTTCCCAAGGGCGCGACCGAGCTCGAGCGCGTCACCGACGTGGTCGGCGAGCCCGTGGTGCAGGGGCGCGAGGTCTGCGCGGCGGCCTACCAGGGCCGGGTGGCGTGCTTCGACATGGCGAGCGGCCGGCAGGTGTGGACGCGCGAGCTGTCCTCGCTCACCGGCGTCGCCGTCGATGCCCGCTATGCCTTCGTGAGCGACGACCGCGGCAGCGTGCACGAGCTCGACCGCAGCAACGGCCGCTCGGTCTGGAAGCAGGACAAGCTCGCCTACCGCCAGCTTTCGATCCCGGCGCCGGTCGGCAACGTGGTGGCGGTGGGCGACCTGGAGGGCTACGTGCATTTCCTGTCGCGCGAGTCGGGCGCCTTCGTCGCGCGCTATTCGAGCGGCGGCGGGCCGGTGCGCGCCGCGCCGCTCGCCCTCGCCTCGAGCGTGCTCATCCAGACGCAGGACGGAACGCTGGTCGCGCTCGCGCTGTGAAGCCGGTGATCGCGCTCGTCGGCAGGCCCAACGTGGGCAAGTCGACCCTGTTCAACCGGCTCACCCGCAGCCGCGACGCGATCGTGCACGACATTCCCGGCGTCACCCGCGACCGGCACTACGGCGAAGGCCGCCAGGGCGACCGCGCGTTCATCGCCATCGACACCGGCGGCCTGGAGCCGGGCGCCGAAGAGGGCATCTACGTCGAGATGGCGCGCCAGGCCGAGCAGGCCATCGCCGAGGCCGACGCCGTCATCTTCATGGTTGACGGCCGCGCCGGCCTCACTTCGGGCGACCGCGAGATCGCCGGCAAGCTGCGGCGCCTCTCCTCGCCGGTTTACGTCGCCGTCAACAAGGCCGAAGGCATGCAGTCCGACACCGCAGTCGCCGAGTTCCACGAGCTCGGTCTCGGCAATCCGGCGGCGATCTCCGGCGCGCACGGCGAAGGCGTTCGCGAGCTGATGGATTTGGTTTTTACAAAACTACCCACCGACGAGTCGCCCTCCGATGACGATGCGCCCGAGAAAGGCCACCCCCGCGTCGCCATCGTCGGCCGTCCCAACGTCGGCAAATCGACCCTCATCAACGCGCTGGTGGGCGAGGAGCGCGTGATCGCGTTCGACAAGCCGGGCACCACGCGCGACCCGATCGAAGTCCCCTTCGAGCGCGCCGGCCGGCACTACACGCTGGTCGACACCGCGGGCGTGCGCCGGCGCGGCAAGACCGGCACCCCGGTCGAGTTCTTCTCGATCGTCAAGGCGCTGCAGGCGATCGAAGCCGCCAACGTCGCGATCCTGACCCTCGATGCGCTCGACGGCATCACCGAGCAGGACGCGCACGTCGCCGGCTACATCCTCGAGCGCGGGCGCGCGCTGGTGCTGGCGCTGAACAAGTGGGACGCTGCGAGCAAGGAGCAGCGCGACCGCATGAAATCCGAGCTCCAGTGGAAGCTCGGCTTCCTCAACTACGCCGAGGTGCACACCATCTCCGCCAAGGAGGGCAAAGGCATGGGCGCCCTGATGCGCTCAGTCGACTCCGCCTACGCCGCCGCCATGGCCCGCCTCTCCACCCCGAAACTCACCCGCGCCTTGATCTCCGCTCTCGAGAAGCAATCCCCGCCCAAGGTCGGCGTCATCCGCCCCAAGCTCCGCTACGCCCATCAAGGCGGCGTCAACCCGCCTCGCATCATCATTCACGGCAACGCCCTCGACCGCGTCCCCGACTCCTACAAGCGCTACCTCGAGGGCTTCTTCCGCAATAAGTTCGAGCTCGTCGGCACGCCTATGGCGATCGAATTCCGCACCGGCCGCAATCCCTACGCCGGCAGGGGTCAGAAGAAGCGCCGCTGATGAAATAGCCGGGACAACGGCTCAGGGGCGGCAGGTCTTCGGCCGGTATTTCGGCTCGAGCGTGCCGCCTGCGCAATTCCAGGACAGTTGCCCGTCCGGATTCACGCCCGGCTGGAAGACGATCGTCTTGCCGACGAAGCGCTCGCCCAGGCGCTCGTTGAGCGTGAGCGTGAAGACGCCGCCCTTTCCGAGCGCGATCGCGCCGCTTTGCGGCTGCGCCGGCGCGCCGCCGGGAAGCTCGGAGGCGCTCGCCGGCGCGCGCTTGGTCTCTATGTAGTACTCGGTGACTGCCATGCGCCACGGATTGGCGGCGAGGATGGCCTCCGAGACCTTCGCGCGCGCCGTGTAGTCCTGGTACGCCGGGATGGCGATGGCCGCGAGGATGCCGATCACGGCGACGCCGACGAAGGCGACCACGACGACGACCACGACCACCGTTCCGGCGCCACTCGCCGCCGAGTACTTCTCGTTCAGGCGTTCTTCACTGGTGAACGCGTAGATGATGAACTCGACCAGCGCGGCGACCCCCGGGATGTAGGTCCAGAAGAAGAGCAGGTAGAGCGCGCCCTGCCAGTATTTGCCGAGATAGAACTTGTGCGCGCCGATGCCGCCGAGGAGGAAGGTGAGGAGCAGCAGCGCAGTCTTGCTCACCGGCCGATGCTGCCGCACGCCGCACTTCGGGCAGATCTCGGCGCGGGCGTGGATCTGCCCGCCGCACGCGTCGCAGACTTTCTGGTTCGAGGTCAACTGCGCGCCGGGCGGCGCGTACAGATTCGCTGCGTGAGTCATTTTCTCTCCCCTTGGTTCTTGTTCTTGTCACCGGCCCAGCCGCGCAATCTCTGGGTGTTTTTCGCGTGAGTCTCTCAGCGCCCGATCATCCGCGGCAGGGGAATCGTTCACGGCACGGGAAGAAAACCGGGCTAACCTTGTCTATTTGTACCGGTCCATGCGTTTTGTCGAGTATCAAGACGATGCAGGCCTGAGACCGCGCGCAAGGCGGCCGAGGCCACGGCGAAGAAAAAACGCCAGCGCCGCAGCTGTGTTATGTTGCCGGCGCCCACATTGTGCGGACCGAGATGTAGACGATGCCAACATACCACCACGGCGAGTTGCGGCAGGCGGTGTTGCAAGCGGCAGGGGAGATCCTTGAGAAGGAGGGGCTCGAGGCGCTCAGTGTGAGGGAGCTGGCGCGCCGGGCGGGGGTCTCGCACAACGCGCCGTATCGCCACTTTCCGGACCGGGCGAGCCTGCACGCGGCGCTCGCGGCGGAGGGGTTCGAGATGCTGGCGGGCGCGCTCCGGAGCCGGCCACAGCGCGAGATGGGTGAGGCCTATATAGGGTTTGCCCTCGCTCACCCGGAGCGCTTCCGCCTGATGTTCAACGGACTAGCTGGGCTCGAGCCGCGCCATCGGGCGACCTACGAGGCGCTGTTCGATTCGTTCGCCGTTCTCGGGGAGGACGCGCAGTACGCCGCCGCAGGAGCCTGGGCCCTGATGCACGGGCTTTCGCATCTCCTGCTCGACGGCCATTTTGCGACCGAGGAACGCAAGAGCTTCGTTCGCTCGGTGCTCGGCTCGGTGCGCTTCAGCGCTCCGCGCAAATCCTGAATTCGTCCGCGAAGGTCGCGGTAATTTAGAAGCGATGCCGCTGCCGTTCAGGCTGGGCGCGTTCTACTGCGCCTATTTCGTCCACGTCGGCCTTTTCACGGCCTATTTCCCGCTCTACCTCGCCGGGCGCGGGTTGAGCGCGGTCGAGATCGGCTGGGTGCTCGCGCTGCCGTCGATCATGCGCACGTTCGCGCCAGCCGGCTGGGGCGCCGTGGCGGACCGGACCGGCGCGCTGCGCGCGATCGTGGTCTCGTCGTGCGCTGCACTGGCAAGCGCGTTCCTGGTGCTGCCGTTCGTCCAGAGCTTCGCCGCCGTTGCGCTGGTCATCGGCGTTTCGAGCCTGCTCTCCGCCGGCGCGCTCCCGATCGTCGAAGCGATCACGCTCGGCGCGCTCGCCGGCCAGCCCGGGCGCTACGGCCCGATTCGCATGTGGGGCTCGGTCGGATTCGTCGCCGCGGTCCTCGCGGGCGGCGCATGGCTCGACGCCGCGCCCGTGACGGCGCTCCCTTGGGCGATCCTGGGCTTCGCGCTTGCTTCGCTCGCGATCGCCTTATCGTTGCCGGGTCGCACTCCGCGCGCGCATTCCGGAACCGAAGCGTGGCGCGTGGACCGCGCGGCGCTGTGGCTGCTCGCGTGCGGGTTTTGCATGGCGGCGGCGCACGGCACGCTGTACGCCTTCTTCACATTGCATCTCGAGCGCTCCGGCTACCGCGTGACCACGATCGGAGTGCTGTGGACGCTCGGCGTGGTTGCCGAGATCGCCGTGTTCGTTTTCCTGCCGCAGCTCTTCAGGCGCTTTGCGCTCTCCACGATCCTTGCGGCGAGCTTCGCGTGCGCCGTGGTTCGCTTTCTCCTGCTGGCGTGGCTCGCCGAGGTGCTGTGGCTCGTCGTGATCGCGCAGCTCCTGCACGCCGCGACCTTCGGGGCCTTTCACGCCGCCGCCGTGGCCGCAGTCCAGCGCGTGTTCCCGCAGGCCGCGCAAGCTCGCGGCCAGACGCTGTTTTCGAGCGTGGCCTACGGCGCGGGCGGCGCGTTCGGCGCCCTTGCCGCGGGCTGGCTGTGGACGCTCGGCGGGCCTGGGCTCGCTTTTTCGCTGTCGGCGCTTTGCGGCTTGGCAGGTCTGCATTTTGCTCGTAGCCTGAGGCATGCAGGCGTGTAAGCTTTTCACACCGACGTCGCGATTACGCGCGCTTACGTTAAGAGGACCATGATGATGCGCATATCTCTGATTGCCCTCGCGATCTCCGCCGCGCTGGCATCGGGCTGCCAGACCGTCGAAACCACCCAGCAGGGCGCCGTCGGCGTCGACCGAAAGCAGCACATGCTGGTCTCCGAGCAGGAAGTGGAGGCGAGCGCCCAGAAGGAATACGCCCAGATGATGGCCGACGCCCAGAAGAAGGGAGTGCTGGACAAGGACGCGGCCCAGGTGCAGCGCGTGAAAGCCATCACCAGCCGGCTCATTCCGCAGACCGCCGTGTTCCGTCCCGACGCGCAGAAGTGGCCCTGGGAAGTCCATGTGCTTTCGACCAGCGAGGTGAACGCGTGGTGCATGCCGGGCGGCAAGATGGCCATGTACACCGGCCTGATCGAGAAGCTGCAGGCGACCGACGACGAGCTCGCCGCGGTCATGGGCCACGAGATCTCGCACGCGCTGCGCGAGCACTCGCGCGAAGCGATCTCGCGCCAGATGGCGACGCAGACCGCGGTCGGCGTCGCGGGCGCGCTCTTCGGCGTCGGCCAGCTCGGCCAGAGCCTCGGCAACATGGTCGCCGACGTCACGCTCAATCTGCCCAACTCGCGCACCAATGAGACGGAGGCCGACCGCATCGGCGTCGAGCTCGCGGCGCGCGCTGGCTACAACCCGCAGGCGGCGGTCAGCCTGTGGCAGAAGATGGCCAAGCTGAACAGCTCCGGCGCGCCGCCGAAGTGGCTCTCGACGCACCCTTCGGACGAGGACCGCATCAAGGACGTCCAGCAGTACGCCCAGAAGGTGATGCCGCTCTACACCGCCGCGAAGGCGAGCCCCAGCGCCGGCAAGTAAGCTTATAATCCCATGTTTCCCCAGCGGAAACTGCCGCATCGGCCACCTACGGGAACATGGGACATACCCTTTACGACAAGCTCTGGCAGAGCCACCTCGTGCACGTCGAGCCCGACGGCACGGCGCTCCTTTACATCGACCGCCACCTCGTCCATGAGGTGACGAGCGCGCAGGCCTACGAGGGGCTGACGACCGCGGGTCGCAAGCCCTGGCGCGTCGACTCCGTCGTCGCGACCGCCGACCACAACACGCCCACGACGAACTGGAACGAAGGCATGGCGGGCGTGCGCGACCCGTTCGCCAGGCTGCAGATCGAGACCTTGGACAAGAACATGAAGGAGTTCGGCGCCAAGGTGTATTTTCCTTTTTTGGATAAAAGGCAGGGCATAGTCCACGTCATCGGGCCGGAGCAGGGCGCGACGCTGCCCGGCATGACGGTCGTCTGCGGCGACTCGCACACGAGCACCCACGGCGCCTTCGGCTGCCTCGCGCACGGCATCGGCACCTCGGAGGTCGAGCACGTGCTCGCCACGCAGTGCCTGGTGACGAAGAAGATGAAGAACATGCGCGTCAACGTCGAGGGTCCGCTGCCCGCCGGCGTGAGCGCCAAGGACGTCGTGCTCGCGATCATCGGCAAGATCGGCATCGGCGGCGGCATCGGCTACGCCATCGAGTTCGCCGGAAGCACCATCCGCGCGATGTCGATGGAAGGCCGCATGACGGTGTGCAACATGGCCATCGAGGCCGGCGCGCGGGCCGGCATGGTGGCGGTCGACGACACGACGATCGGCTATGTAAAGGGCAGGCCGTTCGCGCCGAAGGCGCCGCTCTGGGACAGCGCGGTCGCCTACTGGCGGACGCTGAAAAGCGATCCCGACGCCAAGTTCGATCGCGAGGTGACGCTCGACGCGCGAGAGATCAAGCCGCACGTCACCTGGGGTACCGCTCCGGACATGGTGGTCGCCGTGGACGACACGGTTCCCGATCCGGATCGCGAGAAGGACTCGACGCGGCGCGAGGGCATGGAGCGCGCGCTGACCTACATGGGTCTGCAGCCGCGCACCCGGATGACCGACATCAAGCTCGACAAGATCTTCATCGGCTCGTGCACCAACTCGCGCATCGAGGACCTGCGCGCGGCTGCGGCGGTCGTGAAGGGGCGCAGGATCGCCTCCAACATCCGCCTTGCCATGGTGGTGCCGGGCTCCGGGCTGGTGAAGGCGCAGGCGGAGAAGGAGGGCCTGGACAAGGTGTTCCGCGACGCGGGCTTCGAATGGCGCGAGCCGGGCTGCTCGATGTGCCTCGGCATGAACCCCGACAAGCTCGACGCCGGCGAGCGTTGCGCCTCGACCTCGAACCGGAACTTCGAAGGCCGCCAGGGCGCCGGCGGGCGCACTCATCTGGTGAGCCCCACCATGGCCGCGGCCGCGGCGATCGCCGGGCACTTCGTCGACGTGAGGACGTGGCGCTGATGGACAAGTTCACGGTCCTGGAGTCCCTCGTCGTTCCGCTCGACCGCGCGAATGTCGACACCGACCAGATCATTCCGCAGCGGTACCTGCAGTCGATCAAGCGCACCGGCTTCGGCGACGCCTGCTTCGCCGCATGGCGCAAGGACCCCGGGTTCGTGCTCAACCAGCCGCGTTACAAGGGCGCGCAGATCCTGCTCGCGCGCAAGAACTTCGGCATCGGCTCCTCGCGCGAGCACGCTCCCTGGGCGCTGCGCGACTACGGCTTCCGCGCCGTGATTGCCCCCTCGTTCGGGGAGATCTTTCAGAACAATTCGCTGAAGAACGGCTTCCTGCCCGTCGCCCTGGCGGAGTCCGAGGTCGACCAGCTTTTCTACGATGCCGCGTCGTTTCCCGGCTTCAAATTGATAGTGGATCTGGCAAAGCAGTCGGTCTCGACCGCCGACGGCTCGAAAAGCTTCCGCTTCGACATCGACCCGTTCCGCAAGCACTGCCTCCTCAACGGCCTCGACGAGATCGGCCTCTCGCTGCGCCACGCGGACGAGATCCGCGCCTTCGAGGAGAAGCGCAAGGCCCAGTACCCCTGGTATTTCTGAGGAGCTCGACCCAATGAAAGTGGCCGTTCTCCCCGGCGACGGGATCGGGCCGGAGATCATTGGCCAGGCAACGAAGGTGTTGCGGCAGCTCGTGCCTGGCATCGAGATGAAAGAGGCCCCGGTCGGCGGCGCCGGCTTCGAGGCGGCGGGCGAGCCGCTGCCCGCCGCGACCCTCGCGCTCGCGCGGGAAGCCGATGCGGTGCTCTTCGGCGCGGTGGGCGACTCGCGCTACGATCGCCTCGAGCGTGCCAGGCGCCCGGAGCAGGCGATTCTGGGCCTGCGCAAGGAACTCGGCCTGTTTGCGAATCTGCGCCCGGCGCAAGTGCACGCCGAGCTCGCGGACGCCTCGGCGCTCAAACCCGAGGTCGTCGCCGGGCTCGACATCCTCATCGTGCGCGAGCTCACCGGAGACATCTACTTCGGCCAGCCGCGCGGCATCCGCGACGTGGGCGGCGCGCGAGAGGGCTTCGACACCATGCGCTACAGCGAGCCCGAGATCCGGCGCATCGCGCGCGTGGGCTTCGAGGCCGCACGCAAGCGCTCGAGACGGCTGTGTTCGGTCGACAAGGCGAATGTGCTGGAGACCTCGCAGCTGTGGAGAGAAGTTCTAACAACTGAGGCCCGCGCCTTTCCCGACGTTGAACTAACCCATATGTACGTCGACAACTGCGCGATGCAGCTGGTGCGCAATCCGAAGCAGTTCGACGTCATCGTGACCGGCAACATGTTCGGCGACATCCTGTCCGACGAAGCCTCGATGCTGACCGGCTCGATCGGCATGCTGCCTTCGGCGTCGCTCGACGAGCGCGGCAAGGGCCTGTACGAGCCGATCCACGGCAGCGCGCCCGACATCGCCGGCAAGGGCGTCGCGAATCCCCTCGCGACCATCCTGTCCGCGGCGATGATGCTGCGCTATTCGCTCGAGCGGCCCGAAGCGGCGGCGCGGATCGAGCAGGCCGTGCGGAAAGTCCTGAAGGAGGGGCTGCGCACGGCCGACATCTACACCGCCGGGACGCGCCGCGTCGGCACCGCGGAAATGGGCGCGGCGGTGCTCGAGGCGCTTTAAACTATGGCCATGCTCAGGACGGGAATCATCGGCTGGCGCGGGATGGTGGGCTCGGTGCTCGTGCAGCGCATGCGCGAGGAGCGGGATTTCGACCATATCGAGCCGGTGTTCTTCTCGACCTCGCAGGCGGGCGGCAAGGGCCCGGACATCGGAAAGCCGGTCGAGCCGGTCAGGAACGCGATGGACGTGGCGGAGCTGAAGAAGCTGCCCGTGCTTGTTTCCTGCCAGGGCGGTGAGTACACCAACGAGATCTACCCGAAGCTGCGGCGCGAAGGCTGGAAGGGGTACTGGATCGACGCCGCGAGCGCGCTGCGCATGAACGACGACGCGGTGATCATCCTCGACCCGGTGAACATGCCGCTGATCGAGGATGCTCTTGCAAAAAAAACCAAAAACTTTATCGGTGGCAATTGCACCGTCAGCCTGATGCTGATGGCGACCGCGGGCCTGTTCGAGCACGACGCGATCGAGTGGCTGACCAGCATGACCTATCAGGCGGCCTCCGGCGCCGGAGCGGCCACCATGCGCGAGCTGGTCGGGCAGATGGCGAGCATCGGCGAAGGCGCGAAGCCCCTGCTTGCGGACCCTGCTTCGGCGATCCTCGACATCGACCGCACGGTGAGCGGCTCTATCCGCTCCAGCGCGCTGCCGAAGAAGGAGATCGGCTATCCGCTCGCCGGAAGCCTGCTGCCGTGGATCGACAAGGATCTCGGCACCGGGCAGAGCCGCGAGGAATGGAAGGCGCAAGCGGAGGGCAACAAGATCCTCGGCCGCCACGGCAACGGGCGGGCCCCGGTCCCAATGGACGGCATTTGCGTGCGCGTGGGGTCGATGCGCTGCCACAGCCAGGCGCTGACCATCAAGCTGCGCCGGCCGCTGCCGCTCGACGAGATCGAAGGCATGTTGGCCAGTGGCAACGAGTGGGTGAAGGTGGTGCCCAACCGGAAGGAAGAAAGTCTCGCCGAGCTGACCCCGGCGGCGGTGACCGGAAAGCTTTCCGTTCCCGTCGGGCGCCTCCGTAAGCTGCCGATGGGACAGGACTTTCTTTCGGCTTTCACCGTAGGCGACCAGCTTCTGTGGGGTGCCGCCGAGCCGCTGCGGCGGATGTTAAGAATCCTGCTGGACTCAGGCCCGAGGCATTAAGCCTCAAGAGTTCTTCTTTAAGTTGCGGCCGTAAGGCCATGATGTTAAGGTAGTTGGTCCACCTTAGAAGACCTATTAAAGCGGGGGCAAAGTGAGGACCATCAGCGTTGCGATCCTGGCCGGTATCTTGTGCCTCGCGGAGCCTTTTGCCGCGCAGGCCGCGGGCCTCGGCCGCCTTACCGTCCTCTCTCCGCTCGGCTCGCCGCTCAACGCCGAGATCGAGATCGTTTCGTTGCAGCCGGGGGAAGAAGACAACCTCTCCGCGCGCCTCGCTTCCGCCGACGCTTACCGCCAGGCAGGCATCGAGCCTTCGTCCGCGCTGCGCACGGTTCGCTTTGCGATCGTCAAGCGCGACGGCAGGCCGGTATTGCGCGTCACATCGACCGCGCCGGTGAACGAGCCCTTCGTGGATCTCCTGGTGGATCTCGAGTGGACCGGCGGGCGCCTCACGCGCGAATACACCGTGCTTCTCGATCCGCCCGAGATCAAGGCGCCGCAGGCGATTGCGGCCGCTCCTCTAAAGCCGGCCGCGCCGAGCGCGCAGCCGCTTCCTCCGCTCGAGGCGAAGCCGAAGCCGGAGGCCGCCGCGCCGCAGGATTCCGGAGCGCCGGTGCAGGATGCCGGAGCACCCGTGCAGGACTCCGGGGCGCCCGTCCAGGATGTTGCAGCACCCGTCCAAGGTCAAGGCGCACCCGTGCAGGATGTGCCGGCGAAGCAGGACAAGGTGGCCGGCGCGAATGCTTACGACGTGAAGCGCGGCGATACGCTGGGCGCGATCGCGCGCGCCAATCTGCCTCCAGGCGTGAGCCTGAACCAGATGATGATCGCGATCTACCGCGCGAACCCGGACGCGTTCCTGCGCGAGAACATCAACCTGGTGCGCGCCGGCCGCACGCTCACGCTCCCGTCCGCGGAAGAGCTGAACGGCGTCGATGCGGCGGAGGCGAACCGGCTGGTGCAGTCGCACCGCGCCGAGTGGGAGGACTATCGCAGCCGTCTCGCCGCCGCGCCGACGCGCGCCGAGACCGCGTCGGGCCGCGCCGTCAGCGGCAAGATCGAGGGCAAGCCGGAAGCGGGCGCGCCGGGAGCCGCCGAGGACCAGGTGCGCTTGTCGAAGGCCGATCCTGCGAAAGCCGGTGCCGCCGCCGACCGCGCCGCGCGGGCCGACGATGCCGCCGCGCGCGAGCGCGCGTTGCAGGAAGCGCAATCGCGGGTGACGGATCTCGAGAAGAACGTCGCCGATCTCCAGAAGCTGCTCGAGCTGAAGAACCAGCAGCTCGCCGAGCTCGAGAAGAAATCCGGGGCCAAGCCCGCGGCGAAAGCCGAACCGGCCAAGCCCGAAGCGAAGGCGGAACCGGCCAAACCGGCGGCGCCGGTCGTCGCGCAGGCGCCTGCTGCCGCGCCCGCGCCGAGCGCTTCCGCTCCGGCTGGCGCGGCGCCGCAGCCTGAGGCGAAGAAGGTCGAACCCTCGGCCGAGGCCAAGAAGGTCGAGCCGGCGAAATCCAAACCGAAGGCCGTCACGCCGCCGCCGCCGCCCCCGCCCCCGCCGAGCCTGCTCGATGAGTTCCTCGACAACACCGTAGCGCTCGCGGGTCTCGGCGCCGTCGTGGTGCTGCTGCTCGGCTACGGCCTGTGGTCGTGGCGGCGCAAGAAGGCCACCCAGGCCAATTTCTCGGACAGCGTGCTCGGACCCGGCGGCAGCGGACCTTCGTTGAGCGACTCGCGCTCGCCTGTTTCGGCGTCGCAGGCCTCGGTGAGCCAGACCTCCGGGATGGAAGCCGAGGAGGTCGACCCGATCGCCGAGGCCGACGTGTACATGGCCTATGGCCGCGATGCCCAGGCCGAAGAGATCCTCAAGGAAGCGCTGCAGAAGGATTCCAACCGGACCCCGGTGCACGCGAAGCTCCTCGAGATCTATGCAAAGCGCAACGACACGCGTGCCTTCGAGCAGTCGGCGATCAAGCTGAAGACGCTGACGAACGGCAGCGGCGCCGACTGGGACAAGGCCGCCGCGCTCGGACGCTCGATCGATCCGGGCAATGGCCTCTATGGTGGCGGTGGGGGCGGTTCCTCCTCTGCGGGCGCGATGGCGGCGGCGCCGGCCGCGGCAGCGTTCGCGGGCGCCGCGGCGGCCGCGCCCTCGATCGACTTCGATATCGGCGGCGCTACCACGACCGGACTGGCTGCCACCGACATCCCGCTCGACGATCAGCCCAGGGCGTCCGCGCCTACGACCATCGACTTCGACCTCGGCGCGGGCAGCACGCCGAACAGCGTGAAGCTGCCCGATCCCGACGCGACCCTCGCCGCCATCGATTTCAACCTCGATGCGGAGCCCACCAAGAAGCCGGCCCCGGCGGCGGCAGCCGCGCCGGCGCCGGCGGCAGTGGAATCGGCTTCGACCGCGAGCGGCCTCGACTTCGACCTCAACCTCGACCTCGGCGACCAGTCTGCATCGGCGACCAAGTCGGTGCCGTCGATGGATCTCTCCTCGATCAGCCTCGACCTCGGATCGGCCGGCGAGCCCGGCGGCTCGACCTCGAGCAACGACCCGAAGTGGCAGGAGGTCGCGACCAAGCTCGATCTCGCCAAGGCCTACGAGGAAATGGGCGACAAGGACGGCGCGCGCGAGCTCCTCGGCGAAGTCATGAAGGACGGCGACGCCACGCAGAAGGGGCAGGCGCAGCAGCTCCTCAGCAAACTGGGATAGGGGGCTTAAAAGAGGAAAATCGGGGTCAGACCCCGATTTCTCCATGCCCCGAATCGCCCTCGGCATCGAATACGACGGCAGCCGCTTTCTCGGCTGGCAGACCCAGCCCGGCGGCGGCGCGGTGCAGGACGCGCTCGAGCCCGCCCTGTCGGCGATCGCCGGCGCGAGCGTGGGCGTGACTGCGGCCGGACGCACCGACCGCGGGGTGCACGCGCGGCTGCAGGTGGTTCACTTCGATACCGACGCCGAGCGCCCGCCGAGCGCCTGGGTGCGCGGGATCAATGGGTTGCTTCCGGAGGCGGTGGCGATCCTCTGGTCGCGCGAGGTCGATCGCGAGTTCCACGCGCGCTACAGCGCCGTGTCGCGGACCTACCGCTATGAGCTCCTCAACCGCGACGTGCGGCCGGGACTCGGCGCCACCCGCCTCGGCTGGTTTCACCTGCCGCTCGACGTGGCGAAGATGCGCGAGGCCGCGGCGCATCTCGTCGGCGAGCATGACTTCTCCGCGTTTCGCTCCTCGGAGTGCCAGGCGAAGACGCCGGTGCGCACGCTGCACGCGCTGGAGATCGAGGCGCGCGGCGCGCGAATCGACTTCGTCCTGCGCGCGAACGCATTCCTGCACCACATGGTGCGCAACATCGTCGGTACGCTCATCTACGTCGGCAAGGGCAAGCATCCGCCGTCGTGGGCGAAGGACGTGCTCGTCTCCCGGAACAGGAGCGAGGCGGCCCCGACCTTTGGCCCGGAGGGGCTTTACCTCGAGAAGATCCAGTACGATGCCCGCTGGGGACTGCCCCAGTGAGAACACGAATCAAGATTTGTGGAATCACGCGCGTCGAGGACGCGCGCGCGGCCGCCGAGTGCGGCGCCGACGCCATCGGGCTGGTGTTCTATCCGCCGAGCCCGCGGTACCTGTCGACCGAGCGCGCGGTGGAGCTGCGCGATGCGCTGCCGCCGTTCGTCCAGACGGTGGCGCTGTTCGTCAACCCGGATGCGGCGCAGGTGGCTCAGGTGCTCCAGCGTGTGCGCCCCGGTCTGCTGCAGTTCCACGGCGAGGAAGCCCCCGAGTTCTGCGCGCAATTCGGCGTGCCGTTCGTCAAGGCTTGCAGGATGCGAGCCGGGACGAGGGCAGGGGCCGATGCGCTAGAATACCTGCGCCCCTTCTCACGCGCGGCGGCGTGGCTCTTCGACAGCCATGTCCCCGAGTACGGGGGTGTTGGAGAAGGTTTCGATTTGAGCCTCATGCCGGTCGTGAAGGAGAAGCCGGTCATTCTTTCCGGAGGGCTGTCCCCGGCGAACGTGGCAGAGGCCGTCCGGCGGTTGCGGCCCTGGGGCGTGGACGTTTCGAGCGGCGTCGAATCGGCGAAGGGCGTCAAGCACGCCGCGAAAATCGCCGCTTTCATAGCGGAGGTCAGGGATGCGGATGTATGACTTGCCTGACGCACGCGGGCATTTCGGGCCCTACGGGGGGGTGTTCGTCGCCGAAACGCTCACCGCCGCCCTCGACGAGCTGCGTGCCGCCTACGAGCGCGCGCGAAACGATCCCGCGTTTCAGGCCGAGTTCAAGTACGAGCTCAAGCACTACGTGGGGCGCCCCAGCCCGGTCTACTTCGCGAGACGGCTGACGGAAAAGTGCGGCGGCGCCCGCATCTACATCAAGCGCGAGGATCTCAACCACACCGGCGCGCACAAGATCAACAACACCATCGGCCAGGCGCTGCTCGCCCGCAACATGAACAAGCCGCGCGTCATCGCCGAGACCGGCGCCGGCATGCACGGCGTCGCCGCCGCGACCGTCGCAGCGCGCTACGGCATGGAGTGCGTCGTCTACATGGGCGTGGACGACGTGAAGCGCCAGGCGGCGAACGTGCACCGCATGGGCGTGCTCGGCGCGAAAGTGGTGGGGGTCGAGTCCGGCTCGCGCACGCTGAAGGACGCGCTCAACGAGGCGATGCGCGACTGGGTCACGAACGTGGACACCACGTTCTACATCATCGGCACGGTGGCGGGTCCGCACCCGTACCCGATGATGGTGCGCGACTTCCAATCGGTGATTGGCGAGGAGAGCATCGAGCAGATGCAGGAGCTCGCCGGCCGCCAGCCCGACGCCGTGATTGCCTGCGTCGGCGGCGGGTCCAACGCGATGGGGATTTTCTACCCCTACATCAAACACCTGAGAACGCGCCTGGTCGGCGTCGAAGCCGCGGGGGAGGGTCTCGAGACCGGCAAACATGCAGCGTCGCTCTGCGCCGGCAGGCCCGGCGTGCTGCACGGAAACCGCACGTACCTCCTGCAGGACGCCAATGGGCAGATCACAGAGACGCACTCGGTGTCCGCAGGCCTCGACTACCCGGGCGTGGGGCCCGAGCATGCCTGGCTGAAGGACAGCAAGCGCGCCGAATACGTGGCGGTGACCGACGACGAAGCCCTCGCCGCCTTCCACGAGCTGTGCCGCAGCGAGGGCATCATCCCGGCGCTGGAATCCGCGCACGCCGTGGCGCAGGCGATGAAAATAGCGCCCTCGATGGCGAAAGACTCGATCCTGCTCGTCAACCTCTCCGGCCGCGGCGACAAGGACATGCACACCGTCGCCGAGCGCTCGGGGAAGAAGCTTTGATGTCGCGCATCCAGGGCCGCTTCGAAGCCCTCGCAAGCGCGGGGCGCAAGGCCCTGATCCCGTACATCACCGCCGGCGATCCGCATCCGTCGCTCACCGTGCCGCTGATGCGGGCGCTGGTGGAGGCGGGCGCGGACATCCTCGAGCTCGGCGTGCCGTTCTCCGATCCGATGGCCGACGGGCCGGTGATCCAGCGCTCGGGCGAGCGCGCGCTGAAGCATGGCGTCGGCCTGGCGGACGTGCTTCGCCTTGTCGCTGAGTTCAGAAAACTGGATAAAGCGACCCCGATCGTGCTGATGGGCTATGCCAACCCGATCGAAGCGATGGGCGTGGAAAAGTTCGCCGCCGCGGCGAAGAGCGCCGGCATCGACGGCGTGATCGTGGTGGACTACCCGCCCGAGGAGTGCGTCGATTTCTCGGCGCTGATGAAGAAAAACGACATCGACCCGATCTTCCTGCTGGCGCCGACCTCGACCGACAAGCGCATCCACGAAGTCGCGCGCAGCGGCGGCGGCTACCTCTACTACGTATCGCTGCGAGGGGTCACCGGCGCTTCGAACATCGATTTTTCCGAGATCAGCAAGAAGCTGCCGGCCATCCGCGCGGCGACGCGGATGCCGATCGGCGTCGGTTTCGGCATCCGCGATCCCGAATCGGCGCGCCGCGTCGCGGCGAGCGCCGATGCCGTGGTGATCGGCAGCCGCATCATCCAGGAGATCGAGGCCGGCGCCGCCGGCGAGGCCGTGGCGCGGGTGAAGGCATTCCTGAAACCGATCCGCGAGGCGCTGGACGCCTCGTTTCACCGATGAGCTGGCTGCAAAAGCTCCTGCCGCCGAAGATCCAGCGCACCGGCGGCGCCAAGAAGACGGTTCCCGAGGGCCTGTGGACGAAGTGCGCGGCGTGCGACGCGGTGCTCTACAGCACCGACCTCGAGAAGAACCTGAACGTGTGCCCGAAGTGCGGCCATCACGAGCGGCTCGGCGCGCGCCCGCGCATCGATGCGCTGCTCGATCCGGACGGGCGCTTCGAGATCGGCTCGGAGGTGCTGCCGGTCGACACGCTCAAGTTCAAGGATTCGCGTCGCTACACCGAGCGGCTGTCCGACGCGCAGGAGCAGACCGCCGAGAGCGACGCGCTGGTCGTGATGCAGGGCTCGATCAAGGCGCTCGGCGTGGTGTGCGCGGCGTTCGAGTTCGACTTCATGGGCGGCTCGATGGGCTCGGTCGTGGGCGAGCGCTTCGTGCGCGGCGTGCGCGTGGCGATCGAGCAGAAGCTGCCCTTCGTCTGCGTGACGGCTTCGGGCGGGGCGCGCATGCAGGAGGGGCTGCTGTCGCTCGTGCAGATGGCGAAGACCACCGCCGCGCTCACCGATCTCGCCGAGCGGCGCCTGCCCTTCGTCTCGGTGCTCTCGGATCCGACCATGGGCGGGGTGTCGGCGAGCTTCGCCATGATCGGCGACGTGGTCATCGCCGAGCCGAAGGCGCTCATCGGGTTCGCCGGCCCGCGCGTCATCGAGCAGACGGTGCGCCAGAAGCTGCCGGAGGGCTTCCAGCGCGCCGAGTTCCTGCTCGAGAAGGGCGCGATCGACATGATCGTCGACCGCCGGCAGCTGCGCGACAAGCTGCACGCGCTGCTCAGCCTGCTCAGGGGAATGCCGGCCGACAGCGCCGCGTGACGCTGCTCGCCGAGCTCGCGCGCGCGTCCGCCGAGGTGGCGGCGACGCCGAGCCGGCTGGCGAAGATCAGAACCATCGCGGCCTGCCTGCGCGCCCTCGCGCCCGACGAGGCGGAGATCGCGCTTCCGTGGCTGAGCGGCGACCTGCGCCAAGGCAAGCTCACGCTCGGCTACGCCATCCTGCGCTCGGCGATGGGCGATCCCGCCGCGGGGCCGACGCTCACGGTGACGGACGTGGATGCGGCATTCGAGCGGCTGAAAGGCTTGAAGGGAAAAGGGTCAGCCGGGCAACGTGCCGAGCAGCTCGAGCACCTCTTTTCGAAGGCAACAGCGCAAGAGCAGGACTTCCTGCTCCGCCTGATCGTGGGCGAGCTGCGGCAGGGAGCGCTCGAAGGCGTGATGCTGGAGGCGCTCGCCGCCGCCGCGGATTTGCCTCCGGCGGAGGTGCGGCGTGCCGCGACCTTTGCCGGCGGAATAGCGCAAGTCGCCCGCGCGGCGCTCCATGGCGGGGGACTCGAACAATTCTCCATTCGCCTGATGCAGCCGGTGCTTCCGATGCTCGCGCAGCCGGCCGAGGACGTGGCATCGGCGCTCGCCGACCTCGGCACGGCGCTTTTCGAATGGAAGCTGGACGGAGCGCGCATCCAGGTGCACAAGGCCGGCGAAGAAGTGCGCGTGTTCACGCGCAACTTGAACGATGTTACTTCGCGCGTGCCCGAGGTCGTTTCGGCCCTGAAGGAGGTTCAGGCCGACTTGATTCTCGACGGCGAAGCGATCGCGCTGCGCGGCGACGGCCGCCCGCATCCCTTCCAGGTCACGATGCGGCGCTTCGGCCGCAAGACCGACGACGAGGCGCAGCGGCGCGCACTTCCCCTTTCGGTGTTCTTTTTCGATTGCCTGCTGCGCAAGGGCGAGCCGATCGTCGATCGCGGCGCGCGCGAGCGGCATGACATCCTGCGCCAGGTGCTGCCGGCCGCGATCGTCACGCCTTCGCTCATCACCGACGATGCGGCGAAGGCGAGCGCCTTTTACGAGGACGCGCTGGCGCGCGGCCACGAGGGCCTGATGGCCAAGGCGCTCGACGCGCCGTACGAGGCCGGGCGGCGCGGCGCCGGCTGGCTGAAGCTGAAGCGCGCCAAGACGCTCGACCTGGTGGTGATAGGGGTCGAGTGGGGCAGCGGCCGGCGCAAGGGCTGGCTCTCGAACCTGCACCTCGGCGCGCGCGACCCGCACACCGGCGGCTTCGTGATGCTCGGCAAGACCTTCAAGGGCCTGACGGACCAGATCCTCGAATGGCAGACGCGCGAGCTGCTGGCGCGCGAGGTGAAGCGCGACGAGTGGACGGTGTATGTGCGTCCCGAGCTGGTGGTCGAGATCGCGTTCAACGACGTGCAGAGCAGCTCTCAATACCCCGGCGGCATGGCGCTGCGCTTCGCGCGCCTCAAGGGCTACCGGCCCGACAAGCGCGCCGACGAAGCCGATACCATCGACACCGTGCGCAAGATTTTCGAGGCGCAGTTGCGATGAGAACGCTGGCCGAATGGCTGGGCTACATCGAGCGCCAGCACCCGAAGGCGATCGCGCTCGGCCTCGAGCGCGTCGGCCAGGTTTTTTCGCGCATGAAGATCAAGCTTGCGTGCCCCATTCTCTCGGTTGGGGGAACGAACGGCAAAGGCTCGACCTGCGCGATGCTGGAGTCGATCCTGCGCGCCGCGGGCTACCGCACCGCCCTCTATACCTCGCCCCACCTGCTGCGCTACAACGAGCGCGTGCGCATCGCCGGCGTCGAGGCTTCCGACGAGGCCCTGGCCGAAGCGTTCTCGGCAGTAGAGCAGGCGAGAGGGGATGTCCAGCTCACGTATTTCGAGTTCGGCACCCTCGCGGCCTTCTGGCTTTTTTCGACGGAGCAGCTCGAGGCGGCGATCCTCGAGGTCGGCCTGGGCGGCCGGCTCGATGCGGTCAACATCGTCGATGCCGACTGCGCGGTGCTGACGAGCGTCGGCATCGACCACGTCGAGTATCTGGGCGCCACGCGCGAAGAGATCGGGCGCGAGAAGGCCGGCATCTTCCGCTCCGGACGCCCCGCGGTGATCGCCGACCCCGATCCGCCGCGCTCGGTTCTGGACGCCGCAGCCGACAAGCTTCTTCTCGGGAAGGATTTCGGCTACCAGGTGCAGCCAGGACAGTGGAGCTATTGGGGCCCGGGGGGGCGCCGCAGCGGCCTCGCCCACCCCGCGCTGCGCGGCAGGATCCAGCTCGCCAACGCCGCGGCGGCGATCTGCGCGCTCGGCACGCTCGAGCTTCCGATCGCGATGCAGGACGTGCGCCGAGGCCTCGCGGAGGTCGAGATCGCCGGGCGCTTCCAGGTCCTGCCCGGCCGGCCGCAGGTGATCCTCGACGTGGCGCACAACGCGCAGGCCGCGAAGGTGCTCGCGCAGAACCTCTCCGATGCGGGGTTCGCGCCGGAGACCATCGCTGTGTGCGGCATGCTGCGCGACAAGGACATCGGCGCGGTGCTGCGCGAGCTCGCGCCGCGCGTGACGCGCTGGCATCTCGCTTCCCTTTCCGGACCGCGCGGCGCAGCTGCTTCTGACCTGGTGAAAAAACTTCCGGCCGATTCGGTTGTGTCTGTCTTCGATTCTCCGGCCAACGCCTTCGCCGCGGCGAAAGCGCGGGCCGGCGAGGGTGATAAGATCGTCGTTTTCGGCTCGTTCCTCACCGTGGCCGAAGTGATGGCATGGCTGAACAACAACAAGACGTAGACACGCTCAAGCGTCGTGGCCGCAGGCGGCTGGTGGGCGCCGTGGCGCTGGTGCTCCTCGCGGTGATCGTCCTGCCGATGGTGTTCGATCCGGAGCCGCGCCCGGTGGCGCCGGCGCCGACCGTGCGCATTCCAGGCGAGGACGCTGCGCCTTTCAAGCCGAAGCCGCCGGCGCAGAAGCCCGCTGCGACGGAGAAGAAGGACCTCGCGAAAGAGGAATACTTCGTCCCGATCGGCGCATTCGCGGCCCCGGAGAATGTCACCGCCAAGCTCGCGGCGGCGAAGATTCCGCACTACACCGAGGCCGTCGCCGGCAGCCTGACCCGCGTGCGAGCGGGCCCGTTTCCGAGCCGCGAAGCGGCCGAGGAAGCGGCGGCGAAGCTGAAGGGGCTGGGACTCGAGCCCGGCGCGGTCACTTCCAGGTGACCGCGCTCGACGTCGCGGTCATCGGTGTGCTGGTGCTGTCGACCGCATGGGGCGTCTGGCGCGGGCTGGTGCGCGAGGTGATCTCCCTCGCGGGTTGGATCGGCGCGTTCCTCGTCGCCAACTGGCTGGCCGACCCGCTCGCCAACGCTTTGCCCGGATCCATCTCCAATCCCGACGTGCGCGTGATCGTCGCGTTCGTGGCGATTTTCGTGGTCACGCTCACCCTCGCGACGCTCGTCGCCCTGATGGTCTCCAAGGCGCTCAAGGCGACCGGCCTGGCGGGCCTCGACCGCACCCTGGGCGGGCTCTTCGGCGTGGCGCGCGGACTGCTCATCGCCATCGCCTTCGCCATCGGCGCGGGCTTGACTTCGCTGCCGCAGAACCCCATGTGGAAACAGTCCTATAGCGGGCCGATGCTCGGGCGCACCGTGGGGCAGCTCGAGCCCTGGCTGCCGCCAGCGTTGTACTCCCGCTTGCGATATCATTGACTGTTAACACACCGGGAAATCTCCGATGTGCGGCATTCTGGGAGTTGTCGCCGATTCGCCCGTCAACCAGCTCCTCTACGACGGGCTGCTCCTCCTCCAGCATCGCGGCCAGGACGCGGCAGGCATCGTCACGGCCGAGCACAACTCGTTCCACATGTACAAGGCGCCGGGCATGGTGCGGGACGTGTTCCGGACCCGCAACATGCGCTCGCTGCCGGGGAACATGGGGGTCGCGCACGTGCGCTACCCGACCGCGGGCTCGGCGTTCAGCTCGGCCGAGGCGCAGCCGTTCTACGTAAACTCCCCCTTCGGCATCGTGCTGGGCCACAACGGCAACCTCACGAACTCGGCGCAGCTGAAGGAGGAGATGTTCCGCACGGACCTGCGCCACATCAACACCGGCTCGGACTCCGAGGTGCTGGTGAACGTGCTGGCGCACGAGCTGGAGAAGGCCTCGGTCAGGCTGCACCTCGATCCGCGGGCGATCTTCGCCGCCGTCGCGGCCACGCACCGGCGCCTGAAGGGCGCCTATGCGGTCGTGGCCATGATCGCGGGCTACGGCGTGCTCGCGTTCCGCGATCCGTTCGGCATCCGTCCGGCGATCATCGGCTACAACGAGACGCCGAAGGGAATCGAATACATGGTGGCTTCGGAATCCGTCGCCATCGATGCGAACGGGTTCCGGGTGTTGCGCGATGTGGGACCGGGCGAGGCGGTGTTCATCGACCAGGGAGGACGCCTCCACACCCAGCAGTGCGCCCCGCACGCGAGCCTGAACCCGTGCATCTTCGAGTACGTGTACCTCGCGCGCCCCGATTCGATCATCGACGGCGCCTCGGTGTACGAGACCCGGCTCAACATGGGCCGCAAGCTCGCCGAGAAGATCCGGCGCAGCCAGCGCCGGCTCGACATCGACGTGGTGATCCCGATCCCGGACTCCGGCCGGCCGGCGGCGCTGCAGCTCGCCGCGGGACTCGGCGTGTCCTACCGGGAAGGCTTCGTCAAGAACCGCTATATCGGGCGCACCTTCATCATGCCGGGACAGGCGGTGCGCGCGCGCTCGGTGCGCCAGAAGCTCAATCCCATGTCGATGGAGTTCGCCGGCAAGAACGTGATGCTGGTGGACGACTCGATCGTTCGCGGCACCACCAGCCGCGAAATCGTCCAGATGGCGCGCGACTCCGGCGCCCGCAAGGTGTTCTTCGCCTCCGCCGCGCCGCCGGTGCGCTTTCCCAACGTCTACGGCATCGACATGCCCACGCGCGCCGAGCTGATCGCTGCCGAGAGGACCGAGGACGAAGTGGCGCGCGAGATCGGCGCCGACGCCCTGGTGTACCAGGACCTGGAGGAGCTGAAGGACGCCGTGCGCCAGGTCAACCCGCGGCTCGCGAGCTTCGAGACCTCGTGCTTCGACGGGGTCTACGTCACCGGCGACGTGACCAGCGATTACCTGCGCGAGATCGAAGTCCAGCGCGACGCCAAGCGCGACTCCGCCGACGACGAAAATGCGCAACTCGATTTAAATCTAGCGGCCTGATATACTCGTTTTTTCCGCGCCGATTTGAGCCACAGCTTGCGGGCGCGTAACAAATACCGCTAAAGCGTGCCGCGCAGTTCTCCAAGAGAACCCGGTCCGCTTAAACCGAGAGGATCGGGTTTTTTTATGTCCAACGACTACGAGATCGCAACCAAGGGCGTGCGCGCCGGCCAGGCGCGCACCGAGTTCCAGGAGCATTCCGAGGCGCTGTTCCTCACCTCGAGCTTCGTCTTCAAGAACGCGCAGCAGGCGGCCGCGCGCTTTGCCGGGGAAGAGGAGGGCATGGTGTACACCCGCTACACCAACCCCACCGTGCAGATGTTCCAGGAGCGCCTCGCCGCGCTCGAGGGCGCCGAAAGCTGCGTCGGCACCGCCTCCGGCATGGCGGCCATTCTCGCCACCGCGCTGACGCACCTGAAGCGCGGCGACCACGTCGTGTGCTCGAACGCGGTGTTCGGCGCCACCATCCAGCTCTTCAACAGCATCCTTTCGCGCTTCGGCATCGAGACCACCTACGTCTCTCCCACGCGGGTGGACGACTGGCGCCGCGCAATCCGCGGCAACACGCGGCTCTTCTTTCTCGAGACGCCTTCGAACCCGCTGACCGAGATTTCGGATATCGAAGCGCTGTCGAAAATCGCGAAGCAGGCGGGAGCGCTGCTCGCCGTCGACAACGTGTTCTGCACGCCGGCGCTGCAGCGGCCGCTCGAGCTCGGCGCCGACCTGGTGATCCATTCCGCGACCAAATATCTCGACGGGCAGGGCAGGGTCATCGCCGGCGCCGTCGCCGGATCGAAGGCGATCGTCGGCGACCCCATGACGGCGTTCCTGCGCACGGCCGGACCCACGCTTTCCCCGTTCAACGCCTGGGTGGTGCTGAAGGGCCTCGAGACGCTCGAGCTGCGCATGCACGCGCAGTCGGCCGCCGCGCTCGAGCTCGCGCGCTGGCTGGAAGCCCACCCGAAGGTCGCGCGAGTGCATTACCCCGGGCTCGAATCGCATCCGCAGCACGCGCTGGGAAGGCGTCAGCAGCGCGCCGCAGGCGCGGTGATGTCGTTCGAAGTGAAGGGCGGGCGCCCGGCGGCCTGGCGCGTGATCGATTCGACCCGCCTGGTGTCGGTGACCGCCAACCTGGGCGACGTCAAGACCACCATCATCCATCCCGCGAGCACCACGCACGGCCGGATTTCCCCCGAGGCGCGCGCGGCCGCGGGAATCACCGAGGGCCTGGTGCGCCTCGCCGTGGGGCTCGAGGCGGTGTCGGACCTCAAGGCGGATCTGGAG
>Ga0247678_1000071_pt1 | contig 34144 bp, 40 predicted proteins | sample CNK19_metaG_FD_182801 | JGI IMG/M metagenome (GOLD analysis project Ga0247678, IMG submission 182801) | Soil microbial communities from Purdue University Martell Research Forest, Indiana, United States - CNK19 | ecosystem: Environmental > Terrestrial > Soil > Temperate forest > Bulk soil... | reverse complement strand
TGCCGTTGGCCATGCTCTTGCCGAAGCAGGCGAGATCGGGCGTCACTCCCCACACCTGCTGTGCCCCGCCCATTCCCAGCCGGAAACCGGTGATTACCTCATCGAATATGAGCACGATTCCATGCAAGCTGCAGATGGCGCGAAGTTCTATTAGATAATCTGGGTCGCTTTCCGGTTCGACGACGATTGCTGCGTAGGGATCATAATCCGTGCTTTCTATTTTTTCGTGCAGGTCGTCGAAGCTTCCGAATTTGCATCTATTGGTATAACTCTGCACAAGCGGAGGGACGCCAACATTCTGCGCTACCGACCAGTCTGCCCATCCATGGTAGCCGTCACATATTAAGACGCGCCCCCTGCGGGTATAAGCTCTCGCCAAGCGCACCGCGGCCGTCGTTGCATCCGTACCTGTCTTGCCGAACCGCACCATCTCGGCGCAAGGGATCAGTTCCACCAGCTTAGACGCTAGTTCATACTCGATTTCGGTCGCGAGGGAGAAGGAGATTCCGGTATCGAGTTGTCTTCGGATTGCTCCGTCGACATCGGGATCGCGATAACCAAGGACAACTGGTAACAGTGCGGACATGCAATCCACGTATTCGTTGCCGTCGCAGTCCCAGACATAGCATCCGTCTCCGTGGCTGAGAAAGGATGCTGCGGGTTGGGGGAACTGGAGCTTTGACTTGGAGAAGGTTTGCGCTCCGAGCGGGATGATGGTCTCGGCGCGTTCGAGGAGCTGCTGGGAGCGGTGATAGGATCGAGGGGTGATTTTCTCCTGAACCAGCGCATCATAGAACCTTTCGTTCATTCCGGGGTTTGTGCCGGTTGGGTTGTTGATCTGTCGGTATTCCGGATGCTCGTCCAGGATTTTCAGGATTGCCATCATGCCAAATGGCTTGTGGTTCATGGCGAGCTTCTGGCAGAATTGGTAATCCTTCTCGGTATCCAGGACCCACCTCTCTCCCGCCATTCCAGGAATGGGGCACGTCAGGTTCACGGCCGGAAAGCGGGACCGGTTCCGTCGGATCCAATAGGTGACGGTATCGCGGTCGATAGGATCGGTTGCTTCCGAGTACGCGGCTTTCAGGGCTTCACGCGTGAAGCATTCCACATCCAGCCCGTCTGGAAAAGTGCGGGGATCGACGTTCGAGGCGTATGCGGCTCCCGTTCTTTTGCGAAGCTCCACGACTTCCGAGATCACGCGCGAATCCAGGAATGGGCAATCTCCGGTCAGGCGCAGGATGATATCGGCTTCTGCTTCCAGGGCGCATTCGTGGAAGCGGGAAAGCACGTCGGTTTCCGAACCGCGGAAACACGGCAGGTAGGTTCCGGATTTATCGCACCAGTCAGCGATTGCGTTGTCGGCTTCCAATGTCGATGTTGCGATCCATACTTCATCAATACCGGGGGCCTCCCAGCAGGCGGCAACAACCCAGTTCAGGACTTGTGTATCGCCGAGCGGCATCAGCACCTTGCCGGGAAGCCTGGTCGATCCCATGCGTGCCTGGATGATTGCGACTGTTTTCATATTGGCGCTTTCCATTGTGCCGAATTGCAAGCGGCAGCCCAAAGTTCATTCACGTTTTTTATAGTTTGTGGTATATGGAAAAAGTCGCCCGATTTATGCGGCCAAAACCATACGTGCTGCGGCGAAACACCCAGCAGGAGAAAAGCTGAGAATCTTTTGGCGAATTCATCCGAACCTAGACATGCGATTGCTTTAATAACTTTCCTACCATCTTCACTGTTTTTGAAATCCTTATAGTCAAAAACAGGTTTTACTTCCGCAAGAAAAGGTTTGCGCAGTGCCTTATGAGGCATAACGAGTGAAAAATCAGGAATCCATCCGGCTAAGTCGATTGGTTCATATTGCCAAGTACAATCACCTCTTAAATCAAAGTAACATGCCCATTTAGCTTCTAGCCGCGAACGCATTTGCAACCCGCGGTATTGCGTTGGTATGGCTTTCATCTGGATGCCCTCTCCTTCACTTGCTCGCAAATCCTGACAACATCGATCCCATCCTGCCCCGTCGCCAAAAAATTTACTTCTTCCTTCCCTTCCAGAACTTTCATCCAGGCCGCCATCTCATTGAAATAATCTCCATCCCAACTTCCGCTGTGGACCTCATAGCTTCGCCCCCACACTGTTGACCGGCCGACAAGATCGGCCCCCACATTTCTTTCCGTCCCCGCAATCCAGAATTCCCTGATCTCCTGCTTCGTCACGTAATCCATGTGGATTGTGGAACGCACGCCAGTGATGTGTTCCAGGACGAAGTCCGCGATTACGGCCACTTCCTCTTCGGTTTTCACCGAAGCGCACAGCACTCGCGCCGGCCCGAACAGGTGCAAAGCCAGATCGATCTCGTGCGACCAGTTCAGCACCACGCTGTCGGTATATTTCGTATTGAGCTGGGACACGATGAACGTGGCCCACAATGGCTTCCCGATCTGCCCCGATGCGATCTTGTCGGCGGCGAAGCGGACGCAGGGATGGAAGCGGAGCATATATCCGACGTAAACTTGACTTGACATGAACGGCGTATTTATCGTGTGCGCAATTGGTTTTTCTACAAAAATGTTTTTGCCATGGATGGAAGCGCTTCGTAAATCATTCCAATGCTGTTGCGTCGGAGTTGCCGACAAAACAGCTTCACATTGTTCCAGCGCGAAGTTCCGGGAAACCACTTTCCCCTGAAATTCCCGCTGTTTCGTTTCGTCAGTATCATATCCAATCACATCCGCGCCCAGCTTTCTTAAATTCTTCGCATGCCGTAAACCGATCGAACCTAATCCTAGAACAGCGATTTTCATTGGGTTTCCTTTGGTTCAAACCAGCGGCCTTCTTCTCCGCACAAAAGGTTGTTCTGTCTCGCCCAAGAGCATGGTTGGTTTGTCGCATAAGTATCTCCGGAAACTATATTTATTCTGGGTTTGGCACAGACCCACCAATTTTCAGATTCAAGGCTCCATTTACAATCCTTACAAAAATTCATTTCCACGCTCCCTTGCTATCTTTCTTCAAAATCGTGAACGCTTCACTTTCTCGATGCAATATATCCAAAACCTGATACCAAGGATGCCCCGTCCACAAATTTTCAAATTCGACGTGATGGGAAAAAATTCCTTCTTTGTGTTTGTATGGAATTCGGAATGGCTTTTTGTACCCCGATATAAAATCATGGATGATCAGATATCCTCCATCCTTCAGGACCCTATTTCCTTCGAACGCGATCTCGAAATAGTCTTCCGGGTCGCACAAGTACAAGCAGAACCCATATATCAGGACGTCGCATCCTTCTGCCCCCCGCAGCCTGCACGCATTGCCGCAATAGACGTTTTCAAGAGTTTTAGCCGCTTCATTGATTGCTGTGCGAGATGGGTCAACACCTCCGATCTTGCAATTGAAACGCGCCCACGCATCGCTTAATCTCCAGCCGTCGGCGCATCCTACTTCGTATATGAATTCAGGATTGCCAACATGCTTTTCGATCATTGCTAAGACTGGATCGTCAGCTATACGGTCGATCTTTTTTGATAGCGCCAATGCTGCTTCGTTGCGAGCATACCAAGCATCGCCCTCTCCGCTTGCGAACACATCCGATTGCTTCATGACTTTTTCCCTGAACAAACGTACATCATATTAGGACTTGCCCACCATCCCGATATGGATGGAAGCTTGCACGCAAATCGGTTCATCCAATTATTATAGTTCGGCTCGATCCCGCGCATGGCGGCATACTTTGCATAGATCACGCGAGAGAGAAGATAGTACGGCGTCCCGATATTGCGGCATTCGACATTGTTGAAGTGTTCTTTCAGGAAGGGCAGGAACGTGCTGTGATCCAGATATCTGTTATGCCAGCGCGTTCGGATCCACGGCAACCCCAGCTTGGCGCGTATCTTGTTCAAGCGGATAAGTCCATCCAGCGTATTCTCGACGATGATTATTCGCCCATTTGAAGTTACAAGGCTTTTCAACTGGAGTACCGCTTGTTCCTGCTTCCCATCTCCCACCAGATTGATCAGACATCGTTCCGAAATTATAATGTCGTATTGGGATGGATACTGACGCAGTGAAAAACCGCGCATGTCGGTGACATCAGCGGTGTAATATTGTGTGTTAAACGCTGTTCGTTGCCGGGCCTGCTTGATCATTTCTTCGGAAAAATCCACACCATCGAAGTGCACTAGTGGAAAAGCGGTTGCGAATTCGTTGGTTGAAAACCCGTTGCCGCAACCGACATCCAACACGTCGAGAAAGTATCGTCTTTCTTTGCGAAGTTCCTTGATAATCTCTCGAATCTCAAGCGAGCGATACCAAGTATCCTCATTGGTCGCTTTCTGCCCGGGGCCATTTTCCTGAGCCTGCTTGTCCCAGAAGTTCTTGATGGCGCGTTCAAGCACGTTCATTTTTGATCTCGTATGTTACCTGGATCATTCTTCCGCCGAGACACTTTGCTATATCTTTTAACACATCGTTATTTGCGCCGATGTTAATGTGATATCGTTCCAGCGGATGTATCGACATCAACAGCGCGATTGCCGCATACTCATATCCTGTCGAGCGATGTTGCGGAAACAAGTGTACCCCGATCTCGCCGTTCTTGATGTATATCGCTCCCAAGTATTCAGCTGGATCCTTCTCGATCAGATACCAAGCGTCGTACGGATTGGACTCGAAGAAATTAATGTGTTCCTCGTAACTCGGCATTACCCGGTGCGAGATGTTTTCCTCCGGGGCGCGAACTTTCAGCAAGTCGTAAAGAACCTGCGCGGCCCATGGGAATTCCTTCACCGGTATAAGTTTCAACGGAACCTCCCGAACAATTTCATCCCTACCGGCTGCCCACCAAACAGGAAGTGATTGAGCCGTTCGCCTTCATAGGTGAACCCCGAAGCAGCGAGAATCCTAAGCATCGCCACGTTGTTCGCCATGCAGCCCGCCTCGATCTTGCGCAACCGGCCACCTTCCCTGTCGAGAAGCCAGCTGCAGACGGCGATCCAGGCTTCTTGTCCGTATCCTTTGCCCCAGTAATCGCACTCACCGATCAGGATGCCGACGTCCGCGACGTTGTTGTTCTTGTCTATGGCGGCCGAAACGTTGCCGATGTGAACATCTTTATCGATGTCGCGGATCCCCCATAGATGCCCTTCGAATGTGGTGACGTACGACATCTGGGTTTCCATTGTATGCTTCACATGCCGCTGTTCCGAATGTTTTACGATCTCCGATGTGTTCAACCAACGCACCTGCCGTGGCGTAGCATTTACCAACGGCTTCACGATCATCCGCGGGGTTGATATCGTTGGCGTCATTCGTCCTTCCCTCGCGGCATGTTGTCGAGCGCGTGATCGCACAGCGTCAGGATCGTTTCCAGCGCAAGCAGGATCCCGCTTGCATTGGTGTCATAAGTTCCCAACCGGCGGCGTTCATGCAGCCCCGCGATCCCGGATTTTCGCATCAACTCTCCCATTGCCCCAGTCTCGTAGGGCGGGAATCCCAAGAGGAGTTTTTGTCGCAGCTCTACAAGTTCATCTCGGGTCATTTTTACGGTCCTCGATCTCGCGTTCGATCAGAATACGTACCAGGTTGGCCGCTGACCGGCGTTCTTCGTGGCATAATTTCAAAAATTGCGATTTCACGGAAGATTCACACGTGATCTGCAGGTGCCAGTGGATCGTAGCCAAGCTCTGGGCTCCACATTTTGGTACATTTTGGGCTTTGTACGTCGCATGCTATGGGTAAGTCAACAGGAATTGTTGGAATGAAGTCGGAAGCAGAAAAAAGACGTCTTCTCATTCGGTTCGCGGAAGCACTTCAGGCGTGTCAGACCCTTAAGAACGCCGAGAAGTACGAAAACTCGTTTCATGAGTTCGTAAAAGCGGCCTGGGAGCACTTCGACCCGGCGCCTTTTCAGGATAACTGGCACCTGCGCGACCTCTGTCGGCATATGGAGCAGGTCGCTCGCGGGACCATCAAACGTTTTTTGATCAATGTCCCGCCGCGAACGGCGAAATCTAACATTATTTCTATTTGCTACCCTGCCTGGGTATGGGCGCAACGCACAAAAGGCCCCCAGAGCGGCCCGCAGGTGTCGTTTTTCTACGCGTCCTATGCCGAAGCGCTCGCTTTGGAGCATTCCTTGAAGTGCCGGAGGCTTGTCGAGTCACGCTGGTATCAAAAACACTGGGGAAGACGCTTCAAACTCGTCTCCGATCGCAACACCAAGGGACATTTTGAGAATGACAAGGGCGGGTACCGCATGGCGTCGTCAGTCGACGCCCGTGCAACCGGCTGGGGCGCAATGTGTGTCTTTGCGGATGACCCGCATCTCGTGAAAGAAGCTGAATCGGAGGAAGTACGCGGCGGCGTGGTGCGGTGGTGGAACGAAACGATCCCCTCGCGCCTCAACGATCGCAAGACTGGCGTGCTCGGCGTCGTCATGCAGCGTGTGCACGAGGCTGACGTCGCCGGGGACATTCTTTTCAAGGAAGAACAGCTTCGAAAACTAGGTTTGACCGGTAGTTACGTCCATTTTTGCGTGCCAATAACCTACATCCCGGTAAAGCATGTGAATGCTTGGGATAATGGAAGCATAAAGACGTTTATCGACGATGAAATAGCGGCGATTCCGGAAGAAGCGATCTTCTGGGAAGATCCGCGCAAGGAAGACGGGGAATTACTCTGGCCGGCGCGCTATCCGGCATCCGAAGTCGACAAGCTGGAACATGAAATCGGCGAATATGCCTTCGCGTGCCAATATCTGCAGCGCCCGGCGCCGCGCGGAGGCGGCATTATCAAAAAAGACTGGTGGCAGCTGTGGGACGATGAAGCCGCGGCTGAGAACGGCGCTGCTCCAGGGACCTACCCGCCATTTGAATATCTCATGGCGTCGCTCGATACGGCTTACACCGAGAAAGAAGAGAATGATCCTTCCGCCTTGTCCATCTGGGGCATGTGGCGTGACAAGAACGGCAATCCGCAGATCATGCTCGTGATCTGCTGGGCCGAGCGTTTGCAGATCCACAATTTGGTGCTGCGTGTCGGCGCTGAATGCAAACGGTTCAAGGTCGACAAGCTTCTGGTTGAAGACAAAGCCGCCGGGCACTCGGTTGCGCAGGAATTGAACCGGCTTTTCAGCGCGTTCGATTTCAGTGTCGAGCTGATCAATCCGCGCAGCGGATTCATCAAGTCTCCGGACAAGGTTGCCCGTTTGCAGACAGTAGCGCACTTGTTCGCAGAAGGACTTGTCTGGGCTCCCGACAAAACCTGGGCGGATGAGATGATCAACCAGGTTGCGGCGATCCCGCGCGCCGCGCACGACGATTTGGCGGACAGCATGTCTCAGGCGCTCATTTATTTGCGGCGCAATGGTTGGATCCAGCGTAAGGAAGAACGCACGTTGGAAGTCGAAGAGGAGCTTCGTTACCGGCCGAAGCTGGAGCCGTTGTACCCAGCCTGACCCCATGGTAATTGTGTGAAATGGCCGCTCCCACCTCGCTTCGTTTAGTCCAGCCTCCGCCTCAGATTGGGGAGAATTCTCCCTTCGGGCCGCCGTTGCCTCCAACGACTGTTGAAGTGCCGGGAGCGCCGTCAGGGGTTTCGCTCGAAAATGGGATCCAGAAAATAGAGCAGCCGGGTGGCTCGGTTGTCATCGATTTCAATCCGGTTTTCAACAAAACCCCCGCCGACGACACCGACTATTTCCGCAATATTGCGAATGAGATCGAAGACGGTGAACTGTCCCGGATCGCATCTGATCTGCTTACCGGCATCCAATATGACGAGGATTCCCGGCGCGAATGGCTGGATACGCGAACGCGCGCTATCAAGCTTCTTGGTTTGAAACTGGAGGAGCCGCGCGCCGACGGCGGGACTTCCTCTGCGCCGCTCGAAGGCATGTCTTCGATCCGGCATCCACTTTTGCTGGAGGCGGTTATCCGCTTTCAGGCGAACGCTTTGGGCGAACTGCTTCCAGCCGCGGGGCCGGTCAAAGTGCGGAATGACCGGCCGATGCGTCCGGAGCCGGCGGGGCAAGGGGGCGCTCCCCCTCCTGTTCCGCCGCCTCCGGGCCCCGGCGCTGGGATGCCGCCTCCGATGCCAGGGCCTCCTCCGTTTCCCGGGGGGATGCCTGGAGGTGGTGGGGTCCCCCCAGGCCCGCCTCCTGCGATGCCGGGGCAGCCTCCCCAACCGGCATCGCCGCCATTTCCCCCCATGGGGCATAACGGCGGGGCGCCGATGGAAGGCATGCCCCCGCCGATTCCTCCCATGCCTCCACCTCCTCCGGAGGGGGAAGGCGTCGAGGAGCTGGATGAGCTGGGGCAGCTGCTCGAAAAGGACATGAATCATTATCTGACGGTGACGGCGACTGAGTATGTGCCCGATACCGACCGGATGATGTTCACGATCGGCTTTGGCGGAGATGGATTCAAGAAGGTCTACAATTGCCCGCTGCGACGGCGGCCGGTATCCGAATCGGTTGAGCCTGAAAACCTGATCGTGTCCAATGCGGCGACCGATTTGCGCAACGCCGGCCGCGTCACGCACAAAATCCCGAATATGCGCCCTGCGACACTTCGCCGCATGCAGCTCATTGGCGCCTATCGAGATATCCCGTTGCGCAAGCCGCAGGTGGAAGCGCTCAACCCGGTTGAGAAACAGAAGGAAGAGATCACCGGGCAGAAGACGCATTCGCCCCGACCGGAAGATGCGACTTTCACGTTGTACGAATGCTATTGTGAACTTGATCTTGAGCAGTTCGCGCCGACCCAGTTCAAAGGCAAAGCGCTTCCGCTTCCGTACGTTGTGACGCTTGAAAAGGAATCGCGTCAGGTTTTGGCAGTGCGTCGTAACTGGGATCGGGATGACGATCAGTGCATCGCCAAGCAGTTTTTTGTGCAGTTTCCTTTCATCCGGGGGCTCGGATTCTACGGGCTCGGGCTGCTTCACATTCTTGGTGCCACTACAACGGCACTCACTGCGATCTGGCGCGAATTCATCGACGCCGGCATGTTCGCTAATTTCCCGGGCTTTCTTTACACGAAGGGCGCTGGCCGACAGCTGACAAACCAGCTGCGTGTTCCGCCTGGCGGCGGCATAGCCATTGATGTGCCGGCAGGGCAAAGCATTCAAAGCGCTATCATGCCGGTTCCGTACAAGGAGCCGGGGGCGTCTTTCACTGCTTTTGCGCAGCACATTGAGGAAGTGGGCCAGCGGCTTGGCCAGACGGCTGAGATCAATATCGGGGAAGGCAAGCAGGAGACGCCGGTCGGCACCACGATGGCGCTGATCGAGCAAGCGACCAAGATCATGGACAGTGTCCACAAGCGCTTGCACACCGCGCAAGGCGAGGAATTCAGACTGTTGAAAGAGCGTTTCCGCGAGGATCCGGAAGCGTTCTGGCGGCATGATAAGAAGCGCGCTGTCAACTGGTCTCAGGAAGCGTTCATCAAAGCGTTGAACGAACGCGAGCTAGTGCCGGTTGCCGATCCCAACAACCCGACATCATTGCACCGCGTTGCCAAAGCGGCGCTAGTTGACGCGCTGGCTGGCAAGTACCCGCAGTTGATGAACCAGATGGGGGCGCTCAAGCGCATTTTCAAAATCGCCGGGGTCGATCCCGAAGGCATCATCAACCTTCAACCGGCTCCGCCTCCGCCCGATCCGCGGCTTATTGCCATCCAGCAGAAGGCGGAAGCCGAGCGCACCAAATCGCAAATTGCCTGGGTGCAGACCCAGATCAAACAAACCGAGTCCCAGGCCAAGATCGCGGGGGCCGATAACGAGCGGGCGTCGCGTGAGCGCATCGAGCATTTGCGTTATCTGGAGCATATGCTGAAGCTCCAGCAGGAATACGTCATCCATGCGCACGAGCTGCGGCGTGACAATGAGGCAGCACAGGCAGATATTGGGAACGAGCAGTTGCGCACGGTTGCGCAGGTTGGCTTGGATATGGTTCGGCAGCGGCACGAGCTGGAATCCGAAGCAATATCGAACCAGCATAAGCTGGGCGTTGAAAGCCAGCGGCACGCGCACCAACTCCACCGGGACGGACTTGCGCATCAGCAGGGTTTGGCGCGCGACCAGGAACGCCACGAGCAGAACACCCGGCAGCTGGAAGAACGCCACGCAACCGAGCTGGAGCACAAGAAGCAGATGGCGCGCATAGCCGCCGCTACGGCAGCGCGCAAGCCGAAAGGAAAGAGCTGATGGCACATCCTAACCAAGGCGATGCCCGTAAGGATTTTCATTCCAAGCTAGAACGCATGGTCGGCAAGCCCGGTGAATACCCGCCCGATCGCGCGGAGCGCATTGCGCACCAGCAATCTAAAATGACGATGCCAGGCATCGCCGATTACAAGCGTACGGAGCTCGGGGACGCAGCCAAGGAGCCGGCGGAGGTGTTTGTTGGATCTCCGGCCCGGCAGGTTTCCAACTATGGGAAGATCAGGAAATGAGCCATCCTTTTAAACAACACCGCGAAACCAAGAAATCCTACGAACGCGTCAGCAAGATTCTTGAGGAACAGCCGGCCGGCGCCAGCAAACATGCGACGGGAAGCGCCTATTCGCGCTCATCGTCCAAGAGCGATGCCGTGGCGCACGGCGGCAAGTACGCTCGCGGCGGGCGGCTTCCGACGGCCGGGGCAGAATCAGGCGTTGGGCGTTTGCAGAAGGCTGGTAAATGACGGCATACAGCCGGCATGGCCGGTTGCTGGAAGAACGGATTGAGGAGCGCATCGCAGAGTTGGGGCAGCAGATTGTGACTGTTCCGGCGGCTGATTATGCGACGTACCGGCAAATTGTCGGGCGCGTCGAAGGATTGGCGGACGCGCTCAAGATTTCACAGGAAATAGACGGCGAAAACAATGGAGGCTAAATGCCGGTTTTAGGAGCCAGTAAAGTTGCAACTTTGGCGCAAGCGGACGATCCCAGGCGTGCCATTCTGGAAGCTGTTGGAGATCTCGACAAGGAAGAAGTCTTTGGCGATCTCGTGCTGGTCGGCACTTTCATCCAGAATGAGAAAACTCCTGGCGGAATCATCAAGCCGTCTGACAACGTCAAGGAAGACGAGTGGCAATCCAAAACCGGCTTGGTTTTGAAAAAGGGCCCGCTGGCGTGGTCGGAATGGGAAGAGGACAAAGGGGCGAACGCCAGGATCGGCACCTGGGTCGCGTTCAACATTAAGGACGGCTGGCCGATTCAGTTTAACAACGCCCCTTGCCGGCTCATTCCCTATGAGCGCATCCGCATGCGCATTTCTGATCCGAATCTGGTGTTCTGATGCCCAAAATTAGACCCGCTCGTACCGCCGAAGAAGCAGCCCTTACCCCGGTCAGTGAGCCGGTTACGATCGAACTGACTGATCCGCCAATCCAGGTCGCCGCCGAAAGCAGCGCTGCTTCTGTAACAGCACCTCCTCCTGTTGAGCAGGCGCCCGAAACGGAAGCCCCCAACCCGCTTCAGAAGCAGCTCGATGATCTTAAAGCCGCTGAAGCGTTGTCGCGCGCCCAAGCGGCGGAAGCGCAGCGGCAGACGGCGGAAGCTATCCGCATCGCCAACGAACATGCGAACACGGCTGCGAGAGCTGAAGTCGCGGAAGAACAGGCGCTTTACAACGAGACGGTCAACGCCATTGCAGCGGCAAAAGCCGATGGCGACAAGGCGCAGACTGACTACGCCGTTGCCATGGAGGCGCAGGACTACGCCGCGGCCGCGGAAGCACAACGCCGGATGTCGACCGCTTCGGCCTATCTCGCGCGCTACGAGGATAACAAGGCGTATCTCGACCAGCGACGTGAAACGCTCAAAACCGAACAGCCTCGTCAACAGCAGCGGACGCAGCCACAGCTGACGGTCGATCAGTACATCGACACCATGCACCAGCTGTCGCCGAGTCAGAAGAGCTGGTTGAAATCCCATCCCGATGCCATGACGGATCCGGTCAAAAATAACGGACTCGGCTGGGCGCATCACAAGGCGGTCAAAGCCGGCATCGCGATTGACACCCCGGAATATTTCGCGGCGTTGGAAAGTGAATTGGGGTATCGTAGCGCCGATGCAGCGCTAGAACCGGCTATTGAGAGAAAAGGAAACAGCATGCCCGTGAGCGCCCCGGTGCAGAGATCTGCGCCATCGCCGACTGGCGGGGCCGCAGCGCCCACGCGCGTCGAGCTTACGCCTGAACAACGCGAACACGCGCGTATCTCAGGGGTAGACGAAGTGACCTACGCCCGCGGGGTGCTGCGGTTGCGAGAAGCCAAAGCGTCCGGACACTATGGAGAACAACGATGACTGAAATCCGTCGCCGTCGCTCGTCGGGCGCTCCAGTACAGGATGATCCAGAGACGTCAAAGCGTCCTTCTATCTGGAGCAAGATGAAGGCCAAACCGAACTGGGATGATGATACTGGTGACGAACTTCTGGCCAGCGAAATCGATCGGCTCGCTATTCCTCAGCACATTGTCAGTGCGCTTGCGCGGGACGGCGTTGCCTTGCAGTGGGTGACGCGATCGGTGCGCGGGCAGGATGCGCCGCAGGAGATCGCGCGCTTCCGCCGTGGCGGTTGGACGCCGGTCAACGGCACGGACTTTGATGGCATTCTTGACGGGCTGTTCATGCCGAAAGGCACGGATGACACGATCTGCGTTGAGGATTGCATGCTGGTTGCCCGGCCGATTGCCATCCATGAGAAGGCCAAGGCGCGGGATCGCCGAGTGGCCGACGAGCCGTTGCGGATCAAGGTGGCAGAGCTTGGCGCTGGCTTGAATATCCCAGGCGGCAACCATCCGTCGGCGACACGGCAGAATAAGATATCGATTTCGAGGGAGGGCATCGAGGTGCCCAAGGATATCAATTACTGATCTTGCGCAGGAGAATATTTTTAGGTAAATGTTAAGTGAACGGTCGACTACCCGGGTAGTCGACTTTGAATTCCCACCATCACCCGCCGTGATGGCTCACTCGATCGACTTGGCGCCGCCCGCCAAGCTCCGGTCAGCAGTAGGAGCCATTTCATGGCAAATACCCTTACCGCCCCGACCGGTGGATTCCAGGAGTTTGGTCGCCAGGAAGGCGGCTCTCCGACCGCAGGTATGACGCCGGCCTGGATTGCGTCGACTGATGCGTCCATTATTCTGCGTGGCGATCCGATTGCGACGTCATCAGCCGGCGGCACAAATCTTTCCGGCAACTATATCACCGGCATCACTTCTGGAATTGGTTCTTCCGGTATCGGGTTTATCCGCGGCATTTTCCAAGGATGCGAGCAGTTTATTCCGACCGCCGGGCGCGTCGTCTGGTCCAACTCTTACAACGGCGCTGTCACCGGCTCGACCGGCGACGTCCGCTGTTGGATTATTGATGACCCAAGCCGGAATTTTCTGGTCCAAGGCTCGACCAGCGCCGCGTTCACGTCGTCGTTTATCGGGCTGAACGCTGGATTTGGCAGCTATTCATCTGCTAACGGCACAACGGGGTTGTCGAACGCACAACTGCTGTCTTCCACTGTAGGTTCGACCAACACCCTTCCCTTCCGCATTGTCGATTTCTACTCGGCATATGCTCCACCTGCCGTGCCCGCTGTCGGCACCGCAGCTTTCATCAACGGCACGGACAACACCAACGTGGCGAACATGGTCATCGTCCGCCTTAACAACTGCGACCGTCTCAGTTTGACGGCGCGTAGCTCGTAAGGAGTCGCGACCATGCCTGTAGCACTCTCTCAAATCCGCGACCTGCTTCTTCCCGGTCTGTGGGGCATCGACGGAAAGTATAAGATGATCGAGCGGCAATGGCCGCAGATCTTCAAATCCGTCGATTCGCAGATGGCCCTTGAACGGCGCGTCGCGGTCCGCTTCCTTGGCTACGCCCAGCTCAAGAACGAAGGCGCTCCGACCGCCGCCGACAATAATTCGGGGCAGCGCTTCGTCTACAACGCCGAACATTTTGAGATAGGGTTGATGTATGCCATCACGCGAAAAGCGATTGACGACAACCTATACAAGAGTGAGTTCGGCCCGAACAATGACGGCTTGATGGAGGCGTTCAAGGAAACCGAAGAGGTTTATGCCGCGAACGTTCTCAACAACGGCACCGTGTTCAATGCGGCAGTCCAAGGTGACGGCGTCGCTCTATTCTCAACCGCCCACCCGATTGACGGCGGTTCGATCGCCAACCAGCCTTCTCCGGATCAATCGCTGAACGAGACGTCGCTGCTTAACGCGGCGATTGCCATCCGGTCGACCTGGAAGAACTATGCCGGCCTCAAGATCCACGCTCGCGGCGAACAACTCGTTGTGCCGGCGGCTCTGGAACCGATTGCGGCACGCTTGTTCCGGTCGGAATTGCGGGTTGGCACCGGCAACAACGACATCAACGCCGTGCGCGAGATGGAGCAGTCCTTCAAAAAGGGCTACATGGTATACGACTATCTCACGTCTTCCTTTGCGTGGTTTGTCTGTACCAACATCGCGGGACTTGTGTTCTTTCAGCGCAAGGCGTTCGAATCTGATATGTCGGTGGAGTTCACAACGGACAACCTGCTGGTCAAGGGATATCAGCGCTACATCCCGACCTACTATGACTGGCGCCATGTTTGGGGCACGTTCCCGACTTCGTAATTGGAGGCTCGCATCATGCCCCTTACCGGCTATACCGGGCCCCTCGTCGCATTCGGAATTACGCAGACCAGTTCCGGGGCCGTCCAGGAATATAATCCCGACCGCGGTCCGAGCATGTTCGATCTCGGACAGGCGACAATGGATCCGCGCCCTGCGTATTCCTATAAGCCTGGTTCGGGGCCGGGGATCGACGTCAATTCCTTCTACCAGGGGCGCGCGATGGTCGATTTCGCGCCCCTCGCCGCCAGCTCGGTCGCTTTTGCGAACGGCGCCGGTGCGGCTGGGCAGGTGCCCGCCGGCAACAGCGTGACTATCTTCACCAGCAAATCCGCAGCTGGGAATATCCCGACCACCATTATTGCGCCGGAAACCGGCCAAGCTGTTTCGGTGTTTGCGATCGACAGCACGGCGGCCACGCTGATCTACGGGTCGACCGCCGGCAATGGCATAGTCGCCGTGTGGAACCCTGCCGCGGGCACGGGGCGCCTTGTCCAGGTTACGGTCACGACCTGCGGTATCCAGCAAGTGAGCTGGGCGGGCCGTGATATGTACGGTTTCAAGATTACCGAGTCAGCTTCGGTGCCGACGTCGTCTAATGCGACCGATTACGTCTGGACGTCCAAAAAGGCGTTCAAATACATCTCGGCGATTTCGTATTCGACCGTCGGCGCCGTGGCCGGCATAACCAGTACCGGCATCAGTGCTGGGTTCATCGACACCTTCGGTTTCCCGCTTCTCCTGAGCAGGACCGGTTTGGGCGTGTACTACAACGTCGTGGGCACGGCCTCCGCGGCCGTCATCGCATCTACCGGTGCGGTAACGCTGGGGGCGACCGTGACCGCAACGTCGACAACGGGCGACGTGCGCGGCACCTACGCATCGACGACGACCGCCAACGGCACGGTCCGGGTCCAGATGTCCCAGGACATTACGCCGTTGATGGCTTGGACGGTGGCGGCCACCTCATCAGACACCACCGTGTCGCCTGTCTTCGGGGTGACGCAATTCAGCTCGGTTTAACGGAGGCTTTCATGGCCAATCGGCACAAAATGCAATGTAAGGCTTCCGGCGGCAAGGTCGTGTACTCAGGTGCCGGCTCGAACGTGGTCAAGGAAGCGGCCGAGCACAAACGTGGTGGTAAAGCCGAGCACAAGGCGCCTGGCGGCAAGGGCAAGTCTCGCTACGCCAGCGGCGGCCGGGTCGGGGCCAACAATCACCCGTTCAGCTCGGCCTATGTCGGACCGTCCGGAGGCGGCGGTAAATAATGAGCGCCGGGCGGCAACTCACCTATTTGTCTTCAGTCGGGGTAGCTGTGCAAAACCTCGATTACATGGGGGCTAAATACACGTGTTTTGCCGTAACGGGCTCGTCGAGCGGCACCTTTGCCTATCAGATTGAAGGCACGCTTGACGACATTTCGCTATCATCAGCGGGGACTTCGAGCGCCGCTGCGCAGTTTTGGTTCGCCCTGTCGTCGGGCGTCCACACCACCAACTCCTCGCTCAATCTCTTTCAGGGGCCGCTCGCAGCGGTCCGAGTCAACTCATCAGCTCAGTCCAACGCGGTTTTGACGCTTAGGTCGCTCCAGGGGATAGGCTGGTAGCACGTTTTCGTGATATAAGGGGGAAACCTAACCCCTAGGCGCGTACCGATGAGCGTCAACTACGCCACTTCCGTCATTACCAACCGGCTCCAGCAGGTCGTCAATGGCATGGATGGCGGCGGGGCTTCGGGTTCGATGCACTTCCTTGATTCGGGCGGTAACATCCTGGCCACTGTTACGTTGGATTTTCCAAGCGGGACGGTGGTCGGCAACACGCTGACATTCAACGGCTTGTCGCTTGTCGATCTGTCCGTCGCGGTCAGCGGCGACGCGGTCGCCGCCCGAATTGAAGATTCGACCGGCTCGCCCATCATCTCTGGGCTTACGGTTGGGACCGCCAACACGGATATTGTACTCTCGCCTTCCAACACCCTTGTCGCCGGCCAAGTGCTCGCGTTGCAGGCCGCCACCATAACAGGAGTCTAGTTTGAGTAAGCTTACGCCGACATTCGCCGATCAGTTTGCCGCTAAGGTCGCTAACGTGGTTGCTCCGCATGAGCCGTTGAGTAACGGCGAAGGCGCGCAAACCGTTGCGGTCAATTATACAAGTGGCGCGTTGCAGGGGCTGCCCGTTGTTCCGCTCTATCCTGGCGCGAATGTCGCTCCTGTCGCTGAAATCAAACCGCTCAAGATCGCGCTTGTCGGCACCGCCCCTTCGTCACGGATGCTCGCACCTTTCAATGATCCGACATGGCAGATCTGGGGCTGTTCGCCGGGCAATATGAACGCTCTTCCAAGATATGACGCTTGGTTTGAGATTCATTCGAACCTGCTTTGGCCGGAGTGCATCAGCTATGGGCGGCCGTACATCGATTGGCTCAAGACGCTGAAATGCCCGGTCTACATGCAGGAGCGCTGGCCGTCGCCCGAAGGCGATTGGACCGATATCAAGGAAATTGTCCCCAACGCGACCGCTATTCCCTGGCAGGACATGGTCAAGGAATTCGGCGAGGATTTCTTCACGTCTTCCTTCGCCTGGATGATGGCGCAGGCGATGATAAAGGGCGCCAACGAGATCGCGCTGTTCGGCATCGATATGGCCAGTCGCGACGAGTACATTATTCAGCGCCCTGGGTTCTATTTTTTCCGCCATGAGGCTAGACGGCGTGGGATCAAGGTCACGGCTCCGAATGAGTCAGACATCATGCAGTCGCCGCCGCTGTATGCCATCTCGGATTCGACCCCGCTCGGCCGCAAGATCCTCGCCCGTGAAGCCGAGATCAAAGGGCGTATTGGTCCAATGATCGCGGAACGCGACAAGCTCAGCCATAACATAACCTATCTGCAGGGCGCGCTTGAAGATCTCGACTACTTCAAGGCGATCTGGACCGGCGCGCAGAAACCGACATAAGGAGTAACGCAGTGGCTAACTATACGCTCTCGAATTCTACCGGCATCACGTATGGAACGTCGTGCCAGGCGATGACGACCACCTACAAGTCGATCATCACGGTGGCGGTCGGCACCTCGAACGTGGCTTCCGGCGCTCCGTCGGGCGGCGTCGTAACGGTGTACCCGCCCCGCCGCGGCAAGATTTACGACATCCTAGTCGGCCAGCCGGCGACTCCTGCGGACACATATCTGCAGTGGGATGTGATGCGTATTTCGGCAGCGGGTAGTTCGCAGAACACATTTGCCGGCGCGCTGACCAGCGCTTCGAGCTTGTTTGCCTGTGATCCGGCCGACGGTTCGGCCATCGCATTTATCTCGGCAAATTCCTCGATCGAGACCAACGTGACGGCCATCGCCGATCTCTGGTCTGTTGCAATCAACCAGCGCGCTTCCTACCGCTGGGTGGCGGCTCCCGGATCCGAGCTGACTTACCCTGCGGTGTCGTCCGCCGGCCTTGCGCTTCGCGCTCTCGGTGCCGGCTCATATACCGGCCAAGTCAGCGCCACTGTGATGTTCCAGGAGCAGTAAGTTGAGAAATCCTGGCGGCTACGCGGTTATCACATCGCCGGAACAAGCGCGCGTCAACTTCGACAAATTCCGCTGCGACGAGATCAGCGCCGGAATCACCGAAGTTGACACGTTCACCTGTTTCCATTGCGCCAAGGTCATGCACGTCAAGACGAAGGCGCCCATGGATGACGTCGGCTCGATGTGCCGCAACTGCATGAAGATGGTGTGCCCGCGGTGTGCGAGCGGGCCCTGTGTGCCGTTCCTGAAGAAGCTTGAGCTGGAGGAGAAGCGCTTTCAGGCGTTGCGTTCGTATGGGCTGGCGTGATGCGTCGAAAACTGTTTGTAAACAGTGTTGTTCCAGTTCTGGTTACGCCGCCGCCCTGGAGTCCTTTGAATCTCGGCGCTTCCCTGATTGATTTCTGGGATGCAAGTGCCGGGGTTGTGCTTAGTGGGGCCGACGTCATTACCTGGACCGGGCAAGGCCCTAACCATTATGTGCTTGGACTTAATGCAATTACAGGCGCCGCTGCACCTGTATCTCCAACATATAACGCTGCCAGTTTTAATGGAAAGCCAGGAATCACTTTTGCAGGAGCTAATGGAGTAGATGGGCAATATCTAACGACCACGGCGAATGCGGTGTCTTTTGGGACTAATACGCCGTCGTTCTTCATGGCTTGCACCCTTTCTAATGGAGTTAATGGCTTCGGACGATGGCTTTCGACTGATAACAACGCAACCGACTGGACTAATCCGGATTCTATTGTTGCGCTAACACGCGACAGTGGTACTGATAGCGTCACATGGACGTATAATTTTAACGTAGGCGCGACTACGTTGGTTACGGTCGGATATGATACGCCATTTAGATATGGCGTAATATTTGACGGGGTAAATGGTACTATCTATCTTAATAACGTCCAACAGACTCCGAATGCAATCGTACTTACTCTGGCGGCGACGTTACGGCTCGCGGTCGGTACTGGATATAATGCTAACCATAATGTTAATGGCATTGCGCGTCGTATCGTCATAACAAATAACGCAGTTTCGGCAACCGATCGGGCTAACATCGATACCTGGTTGCAAGGATGAATGTTATGTTATGGCTTCTCATACTGTTGCTGTCTTGCATCCCTGTCGTTGCACAGCAATTCAAAGGGCGTGTTATCGTGCGGTATCTGCCGGCCGCTGAGCTGCATTGCATCTGCCGTGCGCCTATGGACGTCGCGCTTCTGGGATGTGCCATGGGCGGCGCGGTACAGGGATTCGGTGTCGGGCGGGACACCTGTATGGTCTACGCGCATGAGAAAGTGCGAGGCGCCCCCGAAGCCGTCATCGCCCACGAAATCGCCCACTGCGCCGGGTGGAGACACTAGATGGCTACCACAGTCCAGACAGTTTATGGATCATCAACCGCCGTCACATTGACATCAGCTGGACTTGCATCCGATTCTGCTATAACGGCTGGCCGCGCTAGTACGATTATTACTGCTACTGGCGCGATCGACTATCTGGTTTCTGGCATCGTCACGACTAGTTCCTCGGGAACACTCGGAACCGCCAAGCAGGTTGAAATTTGGACTTTCTCGCAGGTGAGCACCGGTTATTTTACAGGGTTATCGACCGCGTATACTGGCTCAGATGCTGCTAATTCGCCTACGCAAAAAGGGATTTTAAAGTTGCTACAAATTATTCCATTAGGCACCGGAACGTCAGCGGTATACTCGTGGGGGCCGATGTCGATCGCGCAGGCTAATGGCGGCATCATGCCTAACAGTTTTGGGATATTTATTGTTCACAATAGTTGTGTAGCGCTTAACGCCGCGACGGGAACTCAGATAACGCAGTACCAGACCGTTACTTTCACGAGTTCGTAACATGGCTGCTTTGTTTACCGCAGCCAGCTCGCAGTATTTGTCAAATGCTGCGCCGCCTTTGAGTTCTACCGGCTACGGTTTAAGCGTAGGAGCTTGGATTAATCTGGCAACAACTGGAACGCAACGTTGCATATTCGCGCTTACTGATACGGCGACGACGAACAACTTTTTAGAACTTCGTGTGCTATCGACTAACATTTTGAGTATTGGCGCGGCGGCAGGGGGCACTACAATCAGCACCGATTTAACGACCGCCATAACTGCTAACTCTTGGGTGTTTGTTCTCGGCCGGTTTGCAAATTCTATACGGCGGTCGGTGTCAATGATGACATCTGACGGGCTCGTCCAAAGTGTTAGCCCGTTAGTGACGTCGCGGGCTCCAACGGGGCTTGATACATTGACAATAGGAGGGTTCAAAACAAGTGCTGCTGCGGCCGAGTTCTGGGACGGTCTCATAGGAGAACTCTGGTACTGTAATGGCGACGTTTGGCCAGATAACGGCGTCGTACCTAGCGATAGTTTTGTGCGTAAACTGGCTTATGGTGGAGTGTTTGCAATTCCATACTTGAGTGGTGGGGTAGTTGAATATCATTCGTATTTTGATGATGTTGTTACCCCTGAGATCGGGCAAGATTATAGCTCCGTGGCGACTCAAAACTGGGTCAACAACAACGGAGTAAGTCTCGGGACACATCCCCCTTTACCCTATTGGTATGCTAGACCAGGGCAGTCAAAGCGCAAACTAGTGGTGTGACATGCCCAACTGGATCGGCGGGTTTATTCCCATAGCGCTTGCCGCTCCGCTGGTTCCAATGGATTGGCACCAGCCTTTTTCGGTGCCGACGCGGGATCAAGCCTACGAAGTCGTTTCCAACATCACGACTTTCGGCGTCCCGCCTGATAACGGTAATCTGGACAAGTGGTATAGCCCTTGGGCTGAGCCTGTCAGGGTAAAACTCGGGCTTGCCGCGCGCTATCAACAAACGCTGGCTTGGAGCGGATTTACCCCCACCGAGACTAACACCGAAGACAAGTGGCACCAGCCTTGGTCGCTGCCGGTTCGGGATGCGGCTTTTGAGGTTATTGCCAGCGTCACGACCTTCGGCGTTCCGCCTGACAACGGCAATCTGGACAAGTGGTATCGGCCACTGTCCGAGCCAACACGCCGGAAAACGACTCCAGCCAACCAGCAATCACTGGCCTGGAGCGGCTTTACGCCTGCCCCCACGGTTATTGGATGGCACCAGCCGTGGGCGGTTCCAGCCAAACGCAAACTGGTCCAGGTTGATTCCAACGTCTTCGTTGTCACGCAGGTTGATACTTACGGCTGGCGGCAGCCGTTGTCAGAACCGATTCGAAAGCCGTCGCTCAGGACGGCGTCGCAGGAAGACTATTTCGCTCCGGCCTTCACACCTGCGGCCGAGGATATCTTCGAAGACAAGTGGCACCAGCCATGGTCCGAGCCGACACGCCGCAAAACTACGCCGGCTAATCAGCAGGCGCTCGCCTGGAGCGGCTTTACACCTGCCGCGACGTTCACCGAAGACCAATGGCATCAGCCGTGGGTTGATCCGGTTCGGCGCAGAGGTTTTGCGGTTCAATACCAGCAATTCACCGCTTTCGTTCAGGCCGCTCCTTTCAATGAAACGATCCTGGAGCCGGAATGGCACTATGCCTGGTCCACGCCGGTTCGTCTGAAACCAGGGCTTCCTGTTGCTCTGCAGCAACAGCCGGCTTGGAGCGGGTTCACCCCCGGGGCTATCTTCGAAGACAAATGGCATCAGCCCTGGGCTACGCCTACACGGCGCAAAGCCTCAGCTGCCAACCAGCAAGCGTTGGTTTGGAGCGGGTTCACCCCGACCGGGGAAGTCGTCACTCTCGATAAATGGTATGCAGCTTGGCGCGAACCGGTCCGAGACAAGGCGTTCGAAGTCGTTTCCGACATCAACGTTTTTGTCGCTATCGCCACTCCTGCTCCTTCCTTTGCCTGGTTCAATTCGCTTAATGAGCCGCCAAAGGCAAAGCGGGGGATCGGGGCTTCTCGGCAGCAGGCGCTGGCCTGGGTTCCGTTCCGCGAGAACATTACCGAGGACAAGTGGCACCAGCCCTGGTCCGAACCTGTTCGCCGCAAGTCGCCGCTGCGCACCGCGCCCGAGACAGCGATGGTGCCGTTCGCGACGCCTTACGCCGTCGTCAGCTTCGGTTGGAATGTCTCACAGAACGATCTCGCGCCACGCCGCAAGCCGGGACTGGAAGCGCGCTACCAGCAAGTCTCAGCTTTCCATCCCTATCCTGTTCTCTCGACCACGACGGCTGTTATGGCCGCTATTGAAACGCCGGATATATTGTATACCGATGGAATCCTCTATAATCCGCCTTCCGGCGCGCTTGTGGGTGTTATCGAGATGTCGACGGCTTCGGTCCCCACTGCGGTTGTCGGCTCCATCGAGCTGTCGACGGATTTGGTCCCAACCGCGATCGTTTCGATCCGGCAGCGGTGAGTAGTAAAGATGGTTAATTCGACGTTTTATAACCGGGTCATGTTCCAGGCGGTAGCTGGGGGTACGGGCGATTTCATCGTCAATACCGCGATCAGCGGCTACAGCACGCCCGCCCAGCGCGGCGTGACCGATGGCGCGACTGTCTCCTATACGGCCGAATCGCTCGATAAGACGCAGTGGGAGACCGGAACAGGCGTCTATACCGCGGCTTCAACGACTGTGGCGCGAACGAACATACGCGAGAGTTCGAACGCCAACCTGATCGTCAACTTTAGCGCGTCCCCGATCGTGTTTTTGGACTACCAGGCGCAAGATATCAAAACAGTGCCGCCGTATGTCTACATATCTGATTTCGGAGTTATGGCTGATAACTTTACGGATGACACTGCTGCACTCAATGCTGCGTTTGCTTCGTTGGCAGGGAGCCGCGGCACAGTGGTTTTTGATAAGGCAGGATTTTGCAAGGTCACGGGCACTATTGTCGTGGGGCAACTATCTGGTTCTGGGGCGACGAGTTTCATCAACATCGAATGTCCATATGGACAAGCTACTTCTGGCATTAGATGGCACGGGGGCCCTACTGGGACTGTGGTGGCTTTCGCTAAAAATAAATATTCTAGAATCAACGGGCTTGGCGTCACCACCAACCAAGCGCGTGATTCGGTGGTTGGAATAGCGCTTGGAGGCGATACCTCTGGCTTTGGCACTCAGACGCTTTCTCTTACGTTTGAAAGCTGCCTTGTGGATGGATTTGATATTGGAATAGTAGCTGGCGCTAATTCGGGAGCAGCTTCAGAGATAACTTTTATAGGTCAGCAAATAAATAGTTGTAACACCGGCTTTACAATAACCGACTTTAATTCTCTGGATTTCGTCTTCGTCATGCTATCTCTGTCCGGAAATGACGTTGGGTTAGCTACGGGAGCAGCATCAGGTTTTGCTGTTTATGGCGGATCAGCTTCTTTCAGCACTATTGCTGATTTTTTGATTGAAGCAAATTCTAACCTAGCCGTAATTCGAGATTTCAGAACCGAAGTCAGCGGGGCACTCGTGAAGGGAGGCACTAGCGCAGGGCAGGTTGAAATTAATAACTGCTATTCTGTTCAGGCAGCAGGACCTAATTTTTATGATATTTACGGAAGTTTTTCACGACTGACGATTAAAAATTGTCACTTAAATGGGTATGTGTATCTGACGACTAATCCTAATTTTGTAACCATGGAAAATAACGCTTTGGAACGTTGGGATACAACACGGCAACTTCCTCTGGTTATGTTTTTGGGGATAGGCAATCAATCTATTAATACGCAAGCTGTCTTTATAAATAATGTTGACGTCGTAAATTTTCCCGGAACGCCAATTCCTGATCTTCAGGGCAATATAGGAACGAGAGTTTACGATACGTTTACCGGAGATAACAGACCTTTCTACGAGCCTTCTATTTCCGTCATACCCATAGATAATACAAGCACTACTACGATTGGAACAGCCACATTAGCGCTTAGCCACGTAAAACACTTGGCCGAAGGAACGCTTCCAGGAGCGACAGCGGGAACTCCTCCGGTGCCCGGCAAAAATTTGCGAGTCTCCGGAGTGTTCGCAACAGCAGCTTCCTTGGCTTTCACGTTTCAAAGAAGCCTGACGGTAACAGGCATAAGTGACCCACTGGTTACTGCAACTGCCGGCACATTTTTACCCACTGATGTAGGCAAGAGGCTTAAAATAACGGCGGGGGCGGACACTGGCGTAGATTGGTATGGATATATTACGGAATATCTGACTCCAACAACTGTGAACGTCTTTCCAAACCCGACGACCACGGGGCGTTACCCGCAAGGCGCCGGGAAAGCTGCGGTAGTCGGAGAAGATGAACCTGACGCCAACTATTTCGTGGCTGGTATCTGCGGCGATGCCAATGAAACGTTCTGGGTCACGGGCATCGGAACCACAGGCTTTACAATGAACTCGTCCAATGCCACGTCGACGGCAACCGTCATTGCGCTGATCGTGAGGTAGACGATGCTGGGTTTTGCTCCTCTTGCCGCCGTTCCGCTCGCTGCGAGAGAGAGCTTCGCGCCGTTTACCATCTCTTTTACTGCCGTTCTGGCGGCGATCGAATCCGTCGATGTCGCCTTATTCGCTGGCAGTATGTTCAACGCGCCGGTTGACGGTATCGTGGGCGTGATCGAAGATGCCGTACCTCCGGCCGCCGCGGTGCCGGTCGCCGCTTCGGCGTCGGTCAACATATCTATTCGCGAGCGCGCAGTCGTGATAGGATAAAGAAATCGGGGATTGAAATGCCATACAATATTACTCAAGGTAGTACGGTCGAATTCACGGTCGAATTCCTTGATTCGAACGGCAATCTCACCGTGCCCTCGGGCGCAACGTTGACCATGACCTACACATCGATTTCCGGCACAACGGCCTCTTCGACCATCACCATGACGCAATCCAACCAGTTCTTCGTCGCGACTTGGGGCTCTGGGCAGGCGAAGGTGGGCTTTGCCAACTACTCGATCGTAGGGACCGGCGGAACGCCCGCGCTCGGACAACTTCGCCTCCTTGGACCATAGGTGCATTATGTTTCCAGCTGCCGTCAACACTACGCGCACGTACAACTTCAATCCCTCGGGTGCTGAGATTGTCCTGGATGCGTTCGGGCGCTGCCAGATCAGGCCGACCGAGATCACGCAAGCGCACATGTTGGCCGCGCGCATGAAGATGAATTTGCTGTTGAGCGAGTGGTCCAACAACCAAGTGAATCTGTGGGAAGTGAGCCTGCAAACCATTCCGCTTATCCAAGGATCGGCTACATATTCGGTGCCGGCTGAGATTGTCATGATCCTGGATATGTATATTTCCTACGGCACGCCATCCAACGACCGCTACCTCAACCCGCTATCCCGCACGGAATACGCCTCTATCGCCAACAAGACGGCGCAAGGCTCCCCCTCACAGTTCTGGTTTGACCGGCTGATCTCGCCGACGGTGACGTTCTATTTGGTTCCGGACGGTGCACTGTCCTACACCGCGAAATACTACGCGGTGCGCCAGACCCAGGACGCCGATGTCGCCAATGGCTATAACGTCGAAGTGCAAAGCCGCTGGATGGCGGCGTTCACCGCTGGCCTAGCCTGGATGCTGTCGGAGACCTACATGCCGCAGCTGGAAGACAAGCTGTTTGCGCGCTATCAACGTGCCTGGAACATTGCGGCGGCGCAGGATACGGAGAATACTCCGCTCTACATTACCCCGCGACTGGGATCGTATTTCCGATGAGCTTTCGTCCGCACGGTCGCGCTTCCGTTAACCCGCGCTCGCCGCGGGCGCTGGGCGTGTGTGATCGGTGCGGTTTCATGTATAATCACTATCTCTTGCAGGATCAGTTGCGATGGCGCGGGCCGCGTTTGCAGAGCCTAGGGCTACTCATCTGCGACTCCTGCCTCGATATTCCCAACGAACAGGAGCGGACATTCGTTCTTCCGCCGGATCCGGTGCCGATCAACTTCGCGCGACCGGAAAACTACGTGGTCGCCGACAACCCCGTTTCTGGGCTGGGTTATGATCCGGCCAACGCCTTCCTGCCGACAACGCAGCTCGGCATGAGCATCGGCAACATGGTGATGGGCGCCGGGGTCAATGCTGCTTTCGACGGTGGGGTTGTGGTCAGCTCTGTCGCCACGACCGTCAGCCGCGGCTTCTCCAATTGTGCCAATCTGGTTAACAGCATTTCCGGCTTCAACAACTGGGTGGGGAAGAACTGGGCAGCCGATGCGACCGGGGCCCTCACGACAACGCCTTCAACTGTCACCCCGCAAACGCATGTCGTGTCAAGCTTCACGCTGATTGCCCCCGCCGACCAGCCCTTCCTGCTCACGGGAACTGCTCAGTATCGCATTCAGGGATCCGATAACGGCGCCACCTGGTCGACTCTCGCTTTTGGGACGACAGCCGGCACCGCGGGCGAGATCATCACCGATGATGCAATCACGCAAGCGCCCTACCAGTACCACCGCGCAGTCATCCGGGGGGATGGTATATCGCAAGTCGGAATTGCACAGCTCGTGCTGAATATCTCCGATGCAGGAGCCAATGACATATGAGCTTGACATATGACAGCTTCGTCACCCAACTTGCTAACATGGCCCCCGTGTCGTCCGCCAACGCGGAGTTTCTGACCGCGCTGCCCGGCGTGATCGACTATGCCGAAGGTCGCATTTACCGCGAACTAGATCTGCTTTCCGTTCGTGTTACCGACACGTCCGTCTCGTGCTCATCGGGCGTTCGTTCCATCAACCTGTCAACGACGCAGGGGACACTGCTCGTCGTTGATCGCCTCAACATCTTCACGCCAGTTGGCACGACATCGACCGATACGACGCGCAGCCCGGTCTATTTTACGAGTCCTGACTTCATAGATGCGAGCTATCCGTCAGCTACTTCCTCGCTGACTGGCGTGCCTGAGTTCGCTGCTCGCGTGAACGATACGCAGCTCATTTTCGGGCCTGCGCCGGATGAAGCATATGGAATGGAAGTCGTGGCGACGATCCGACCTAATCCATTGTCATCGGGCAACAGCAGCACGTGGCTGACACAAAACTTGCCAGAGCTGTTTTTTGCCGGAGCCATGGTCTTCTACACTGGCTACCAGAAGGACTTCGGCTCGCAAGGTGACAGCCCGCAATCGGCGCAGTCGTGGGAGAACCAGTTCCAGATGTTGCTCAAGACAGCTGCGGTTGACTCGCTGCGTGCCAAGATACAATCGCAGGGCTGGACTCCGCAAATTCCCAATCCGATCGCAACGCCGCAAAGGGTCTAATTAAATGGCCTTTGCGACCATAAAACTCATACCCGGGGTCAACACCCAAAAAACCCTGGCCGCTAACCAAGCGGGCGTATCGGTTTCTAATTTGATTCGTTACCGTGATCAGCTTGTGCAGAAAATTGGAGGTTGGAATCAGTATTACAGCGGCACGATCGGTTCAACTATTCGCTGCATATGGGGCTGGCAGGGATTGACTGGAGCCGGATATCTCGCCGTCGGAGCGACCGCGGAACTTGATGCCATCACGGCGGGGTCAGCTACGACTATCACGCCGCAAACGCTTACGTTCAACATCCCGCCAGACATTTCTATCAGTTCCGCCAGTTCGTTTGTGACTATTGTTGCTTCCGGATCGAGCGCATCTATTTACGATACGGTGTACTTCAACACTCCGGTCGCGATTGGAAACCTGCTGTTTAATGGAGCTTATCCTGTCGCAGTGGCGGTTGATTCTTCCAGTTTCCAGATTGTGTCATCGGTGCAAGCGTCAACCACGATTGCCAGCTCTGGAACGCTTCCGACATTCACGACCATAGCCAATTCCGCGACCGTCACTGTTGCACTAGATAACCACAACTTTCAGGCTATCCAGGGGTTATATCAGCAATTCATCGCCCCAACTTCTGTTGGCGGGCTAACGATTCAAGGCCCTTATCAGGTAAACTCGGTTCTAAGTTCCACCTCGTTCACAATTGCAGCCACGTTGGCAGCGAGCGCGGCGCAGACCGCTACGATGAATTCCAGCTTGGAACAACTTGTTCTTTACAAGGCTCAAGGACCGCCTCCGTCGGGAGGAGGTTATGGACTTGGGGGATACGGGCTTGGCGGGTATGGGTTGGGGTCTCCTGTCTCGGGCGGCACTGGTACGCCAATCACGACAACCGACTGGACGCTTGCTAATTGGGGCGAAGCGCTGCTCGCGTGCCCGAAAGATGGACCTATTTATGTCTGGTCTCCGCGGAGCGGGTTTCAGACCGCGAGCGTGATCGCCACCGCGCCGTTTTTCAATGGCGGCATCTTCGTCGCCATGCCGCAGCAGATCCTTGTGGCTTATCGGTCGGTGCTGGCATCCGGCGTGCAGGATCCACTGACGGTACGCTGGTCCGATCAGAATGATTACACCAACTGGACCGTCAGCAACCAGACAGCGGCCGGCGACTTCCGTATTCCGACCGGCTCCAAGATCATCGGCGCAATACAAGGACCCTCGCAGGCGTTCATCTGGACCGACGTCGGCTGCTGGGTCATGCAATATGTCGGCGGCACCGTCATATTCAATTTCACGGAAGTCGGTTCGGGCTGCGGGCTGATCGGGCCGCACGCGGCCAACAAAATCGCTAACATCGTGTATTGGTGCAGTAACGCCATGCAGTTTTTCCGAGCTGCCGGGCAGGGGGTGGAACCGCTGCCGTGCCCAGTCTGGGACGCCATTTTCCAGAATTTGTCGAGCACCTATCAGGACAGGATCCTTTGCTGGCCGAACAGTGTTGCCAATGAAATCTGGTGGTTCTATCCGTCGACCGCGAGCACGGGTGAAAACGACAGCTATGTGAAATACAACGTCGTCGAAGGCGAGTGGGATTACGGACCCCTGGCGCGCAACGCCGGCATCGACGTAACCGGGTTGGGGATGCCGATCGCCACTGATACTGTGACTATATATCAGCATGAGGTCGGCTTCAACAATGTGACCCAACCGCTTAATTCCTATTTCGAATCTGGTTACTGGTCGATTGCGGAAGGAAACGACTACGCTTTTGTGGACTGGTTCCTGCCGGATATGAAATTCGGCACCTATTCGGGGTCCAAGAATGCCAGCGTTAATATCACCTTCAAAGTGGTAGATTATCTCGGTGACACCCCGCGTTCCTATGGGCCATTTACATTCACATCGACAACCCAGTATCTAAGTCCTCGGTTTAGAGGACGCTTCATGTCTGTTCACATCGAGAGCAACGATACCGACACGTTCTGGCGCATTGGCGCTGCACGCTATCGCTTTGCCGTTGCGGGGAGACGCTAAATGGCAATGTCTATACAGGATATTTTGAGTGCTTTGCAAAACGGTGTGCAAGCGGTTAACAACCTGGGCACCAAATTGGAGAATACTTTTCTTCAGCAGGGTGTGGTTGTATCATCGGCAATTGCGACGGCGGGATCCACGGTTACGTTCACGAGTTCGCAAGCGGCCGGATTCATAGCGGTTACGACAAGCAGTGGAGCGGCATACTATTTGCCGGTATATCGATGAGTTCACCGACTCCGAACAAAGGCTACACGTATCCTGCACACGGCGGGGCGGTCGGAGCTTGGGACACTCCATTAAACACCAACTTCGATTATATCGATCTCAACGTGGGCGGATCGTACCCGATCACGATCTCCTCAACCGCAACGACTGTCACCTACAATTCGTCCGGGGTGATCATGTCGAGCACGGCTGCGTCGATCACGATACCGACCAGCCTTGCGGAAAACCTGTTCTACAATATCACCGGCACGATCACGCGTGCCCTGACCGTCAATATGTCGTCGGCGGGCGGCATTTATGTTTTTGGCAACAATTCATCCGGCGCGTTCGATACGTCCGTGCAACCGAACGGCGGATCCGGCGTCACGCTCAAGCAGGGCGGACAGGCCGTTGTCGTTTGCACATCAACCGGAGCCAACTTTGCGGATAACGCAGCTAACAACTTCATAGCGAATTCCATCTCGGTATCGAGCGCAGCCGAATTCACCGGCACCAACAAAATGGGCATGGTGAAAGGCACGACGGGGCAGCGCCCCGGAAGTCCGGTTTCGGGAGACATCCGCTACAATTCGACATTGAACGGGCTCGAATTCTACAACGGAACATCCTGGATCACGGTTGGGCTGTCAAACACCGTTCAAAGGTTCACCAGCGGTTCGGGCACCTGCACGCCTTCAACCGGAGTGCGTCGGTGGCGCGTGCGCATGTGTGGGGCCGGCGGGGGCGGCGGAGCTGCCGCAGCGAATAATGGAACGGCCGGTAGTGATACCACTTTTGGCTCGTGGACCGCCAAAGGAGGAGGACTCGGCACCGCTGCGGGTGGAGCTCCTGGGACAGGCGGCAGTGGAGGGGGCAATGGTACGGGCACGTTGGTTGAACGCATCGATGGTGGGCGAGGAGCAACCGGGCTTAACGGCAGCGTGGCCGGCGTTATTGCGCCCGGCGGCGTGGGTGGAACAAACGCTTTTGGCACCAACGGCGGCTCCGCCGTAGGAACCGCACCGGCATCGCCAGCGAATACTGGCTGCGGTGGCGCAGGAGCCGGCGGATCGTCCGGGACGCGAACCGGCAGCGGAGGAGGAGCCGGAGAGTACGTGGAATTTTGGGTCGATAATCCCACCGCAACCGCCTATTCGATTGGTGGAGGGGGCACAGGAGGCTCAGCCGGTGGAGGGGGAGGTTTTGCAGGAGCGGGTGGCGCAGCTGGCTTTATCGTTGTTGAAGAATTCTACGACTAAAGGAATGCTTCCATGCCGTTGATCAAATCCGGATCCCGCCAAGCGATCTCAACCAACATTCGAGAGATGATGGCTGCCGGGCATCCTCGCAAGCAAGCCATCGCCGCAGCGTTGAGCACCGCCCGCAAATACGCGGATGGCGGACCTGTGGGCGGATTTAACAAGTGGTTGGCCGACGGCCCGCTATCGACGGAAATAGAAGATCGCACGTTGGACTACAACGACCGGCAGCGTGCGCAGATCGCCAAAGACATCATGATGCAAAAGTCTTCCGGCGAAGGAATTGGGCGGCTTGCGCGAGATGCGGGGTTTTTTGATATCCCAAGCCCGAAATACGCACCTAGAGAAAGAGGCAGGGCAATGATTCCGTTACCGAGGCCCAAACCAAGATTTGCCTCCGGCGGCTTCAGCGGCGGTTCCCCCTGGCAGGAGCGCGCCGCGTCGCGTTCGATCGTCCACGCCGGCATGCTCAAATCCAATGTGCCAGGTCGCACTGACAAGCTACCGATCACCGTCGGCGGTGGAGCTTTCATTGTTCCTGCCGATCACCTCGCGGCTTTAGGCCAGGGAAATTCGCAGGCGGGCGCATCCATCATCAACGGCATGTTCGGATTAGGAGGGAACAAGAAAGGAAGCCTCGTGAAAGCGATGCGTCCTCAGATTCCCAAATTGAAGAAAATGGCGGAAGGCGGCGAGGTCGAATCAAAGCCTGTGGATATCATCGCAGCGGGCGGTGAATTTGTGATTCCGCCGGGGAAGGTCCAGGAAATAGGCGGCGGCGATCTCGATCGCGGCCATAAAATTCTCCATCAATGGGTGCTGCGGACGCGCAAGCAACATATCAAGACGTTGAAGAGTTTGCAGGCGCCCAAAACCTAAAAGGATTTCATGAGCCCTAAATCTCCTGTCCGCGTCGCCGGCCCCGATGATTATACCGAGATATGGCGATTGTTTGCCGCGAGCCATGCCGAGAACGGCCAGTTTTCTCTTGCCCCCCAGAAGGTCGATTACTTCATTCAGCGGGCACTCTGGCCCGAACGCATTCCTCCAATGGATACCGGGCAGCGGGGGGTCATAGGCGTTATAGGATCTTCCAACGGCCTGGAAGCCCTGGCCTTTCTCGCCATAGGAGAACTGTGGTACACGTCAGACAAGCACATCGGTGACTGCCTTGTTTTTGTCGATCCCGCACATCGCAACAAGCCGGGGCACGCCAAGCGACTTTTGGAATGGATGCGGGATCAATCCCGACTGACCGGCTTGCCGCTCATGAGCGGCGTCGCGTCATCGGAAAGGACAGAGGCTAAATGCGCGCTGTATCGGCGCATGTTCCCAAAGATCGGCGAAGTTTTCCTCTGGCGTGACGGTGTCACTGCCGCGAGTACGTGAGAAAGCACTATGGGTTCGTTTTGCACCTCCGGTAATACTGTAAACCAAACCCAGACCTATCGGCCAAATCCACAGGCCGCGAGCGCCATCACCGGCGCTTTAGGACAGGCCCAACAGGTCGCCCAAACTCCCTTCCAGACCCCGGTTGCCCCGGTCGCCGGGTTCTCAGGACAACAGAACCAAGCCTTCAACCTAGCCAATGGCATCCCTGGCGCGGCCATGCCGTACATCCAGGAAGGCGCCGATTATCTCCGCGGCCAAGGCACCGAGAATTTCTACAACCCGATGTCGGCCAATGTCCTCGCAGGGCTCAAGGACATTTTCGGGCAGCAGATGTCCGACACCACCGGCAAGCTGCAAAATGCGGCTGGTGGCGCGGGCGCCAGCCGGATCGCGGTCGGCCAATCCGAACTGGCCAAGGAACAAGGGCTTTCAGCTGGGCAGACGCTCGCGAACCTCTGGCAGCAAGCCCAGTCGGCGGCACAGAACGCTGGCTATGGGCTCGCTAACATGGGCAACCTCGCCCAGAACAGCCAGATGCAAGGGCTCAACGCGCTGTTGACGACCGGCGGGCTCCAGCAGCAACAACAACAGGCCCAGCTGAACGCGCCTTATCAGAACCGATTGGCGCAAATTCAGTGGCCCTATCAGAATTCACAATTCCTGACCCAGGCGACCGGCGCGCTCGCTCCAGGGCTTGGCGGCACAACCAGCGGCAACACGCAGTATCCACAGCAAAGCCCGTTCGGGACTATTGCCGGACTCGGGATGGCGGGGGCCGGCGCGTACGGCGCTTCTGGCGGCTTTGGGGGATTGGGTGCCGGACTGAGCAATCTAAACCAGGGCTACAATTACGACGGCTCCATGAGCGGCAACCAGTGGGTCCAGGCCGGGCAGGGGCAAGGCCCCTACGCTGCAGCGCGCGGCGGACGAATCTATGCTGACGGCGGCGCGGTCGACGACAACATCGATGCCGAGCAGGGACACGATTGGGAGATCCCCGGCGGCCATCCCATCAATGTTATGGAACATTCGCTCATCCCGCAGGGGCAGATCACGCCGATCCAACCGCACATTCCGCAGCTGCAGGCGCCTCAACAGCAACAGTCCGGGCTCGGCAGTCTCGTCGGCATGGCGACCAAAGTCCTGCCGATGATCCTCGCCGCGCAAACCGGCGGCCGCGTGCCCAATTACGCGGACGGTGGCCCAGTGCCCCCACAGCCGGCGCCAGGGCAACCTCAGATGCCGTTTGGCCAGATAGCCAATGCGATGAACCAATCGGGCAATCCGCTCGCGCAAGCCTTTGGCGGGATGTTTGGCGCCATACCTCAAGGCGGGGGGATGCCTCATCAGGGCGGCAATCCGTTCATGTCGGCGCTTTCCGGGATGTTCAACCAGGCACACCCAGGTGGCGGGGGGATGCCGCAGGGCGGCAATCCATTCGGTGGGCAGGGAGGTTGGCCCGGTGCGCAGGGAATGCTCCCGCAAGGCGGCCAGAACCCCATGCAGCTCCTTGCCGCTTTGCGATCTCGCTTCGGCGGCCAGGGCCCGCCGCAGCACTTTGCGGACGGCGGCGCGGTCGATGAGGATCCGGGCCTGGAAGGGCTGCGGCGGGCAACCGAAGCCATGGACATCACACGTCTGCTCGGGGCTGGGCCGTCGAAGGACGGGAAGCCTCCCATGCTGGACTGGACCATGGCGCTCATGGGGTTACGGCCGTCAGGCATTGGAATCAACATGGGGGCGAATGGGCTGCCGCGAACGCAGCAAATTCGCGGGCAATTCCAACGTTTGGGGACGCCGATCACGAACCATCCGGCCCAACAGTTCGGACCGGCATACCTTGGCATCAACGCCGCTTCCAACCAACCGCTTCGGGCCAGCCGCTTCTTCGAGGATCCGGAACAAGGCGGCATGGGGAAAGGA
>Ga0247678_1000065_pt1 | contig 35423 bp, 63 predicted proteins | sample CNK19_metaG_FD_182801 | JGI IMG/M metagenome (GOLD analysis project Ga0247678, IMG submission 182801) | Soil microbial communities from Purdue University Martell Research Forest, Indiana, United States - CNK19 | ecosystem: Environmental > Terrestrial > Soil > Temperate forest > Bulk soil... | reverse complement strand
ATTACGCGTCATACTTTTGACACCCACTGTCATTTGCTTGACGCTTCCTTAGTGATACTTTTGTCAGTTTATGCTTGTCAAGTCTTTTTTTGTCTTCGCTCGGTTTCCTGGCTCTCTTACTTCGCGCCGCCCATGCGTCAAATTCCTGACGCTTTACGTGATGAAGTTATCGAGGAGGTTAGGCAGGCATAGATCACCTATACATATCAAGTGAATAGTGTGCATAATTAGCTACGTTTTCGGACCATTCGTGTTTTTGTATGTCGTTTATAATCAGTCACTTCCATCGTCTTTTTGCATATTCACTGATGCCTCTGTAGAGCTATTATCGCGTCTCTGGTGAGACGTTTTCTCGCTAAGCCACCTACCCCTTACCGGCCTGCCGATCGTCGCTCCTGGGCGAAATCGGTCTAACGACCTGTTTCGATTCCATTCGCTCATCTGTGCAAGGCTGAGTTTTAATCCTTGACACTGAATAAATCTTGGTTTACCGTCTGTGCTCATGGAAACCGAAGTCGTCAACAAAGCCGTGAACGTCAAGAACGTGCCGGTGCATCTCTGGCAGCGCCTGAAGGTCCAAGCCGCTGTCGAGGGCATCACAATCCAGGCCGCGCTGGCCAAAGCCATCGAACAATACGTTTCAGCGGCATAGCCTGTGGCTGGAGATAAGCTCCTTGCCGAGTGGTTTTGGGTCGATCGCTGGATGGGCTCCAGTGGCTTCCTCTTGCCAATTGAGCCTCGCGGCCTCTACCGCGAGATGTTGACCCAAGCCTGGCGCCGACACGCTCGCCTGCCAAATAATCACGAATCCATCCGTCGAGCTGTCGGTTGCACGCTCGAGGAATGGAACCGATGCTGGCCGGCAGTGTCACACTATTGGCGCGAAGACGGTCTATTCCTCGTAAATGACACACAGTTAGAGATTTATCAAGAAACAAAAGATTTATCAGCGAAGCGTTCTGAGGCTGGCCGTCTTGGAAATCAAAAGAGATGGTCGCAAGACACATCGCAAAACGATCGCAACGTCATCGCAAACGTCATCGCAAAACCGTCGCCTCCGTCTCCGTCTCCGTCTCCGTCTCCGATCTCTGTCTCCGACTCCAAAAGAGAGAAAAAAGCGCCTTCCGGCGCGTCTCTCTCGCCTGCGGCGCTTCCACAACGAAAAACAAACGGAACTCCCGCCAAAGACCCGTTCTTGGACCCAATCGTGACCGAACGGGCTGGCCGATTTGTGGAGCGCTACGGCGAACTTTACGCATCGAAACGCAATGGTGCTCGCTACGCCTCAAAAATTCATCGCGACTATGCCGCAGCGGTCACATTGTGCCAAACCTGGCCGGATGACGAGCGACTAGACAAACTCGCGATCTGTTTTTTGACGACCGACCATAAATTTGCGGAAGAAGGCTCGAGAACGATACCGCAGTTTCTCGCGCTGGCCTCATGGTGTGACGGCAAACTCGCAGAGTGGGAAAAAGACAAGCAAAAACGGAGTGCATCGTGAGTCTGAGCGAAACGATCTTGGCCGCTCTACGCGAGCGGGCCCAAATGAAGGCCGAAGGCGTCTCTGGTATCGAACTCGAGCGAGCATTTGAGCAAGTGGTGCGAGATGCGTGGCCGAAAGGCCGCGAATGGTTTTACATCTGCAACTCTTGCGACGATACCGGATGGGAATATCTCCAGTGTCCAGGCGATGACACCTGTGGGCCGTCCACATGGCGTCCCGCTGCGAATATGCCCTGTCCTCACCGACCTCGTAAACCGCACGCTGCGCACTCCTACGTCCGAGTCTGCTTCTGCGCGAAAGGTCGCGAACTGCGGCAATCACCAAGCGGTGAATCGGCAGATTTCTCAAGCGCAACGAAGAGCAAACCACGCAAGTTTTCTCGTTTCGGCAGTGAATAGCGGCGAAAGAGTGGATGCCCTACTCGGAGTCTGAGTGATTTCATGTGCAGTGTCCGACTTGCAAAGTCTCGATGGTCTATAAAGGCCGACTCCGTGATGTCCTCATCCCCAGCAACGATAAAATCTGGCGATGTCCGAAATGTGGTGTCATCGTGATTGAGAAAATATACCGTGGAGTTTGAATGATGACTTTGTGGACTAATTTTCTGGCTGAATCAATCGATGCTAAACGAAAGCGGTTCCGATTGACGCATCCTGCGAAACGCGGTCAGTTATTGATGATTGGCGGTGAACTGATGCTCGTAAAACATCAGCATCGCGATGGTTCGATCACTGTCGAGCGCGGGATTGAAGCGGTCGATCATCGCATCTTGGATTCAGCGCCACATGGCGATCCGAAAGACTTCGCATCGCCCTATCGTGATTCTCCAGAGGAGGAGCCGCAATGACTGAACTGGAACAAATCAAACAGCGCATGCGCGAGCATTACTCACGCGGGCTCGGTGAGCCAGTTGGCCTTCCACGAGTGGTATGGGTTGATGATACGAAATTTCTGATCGGTGAAGTGGAACGACTTCAGCGATTGCTTGACATGAAATCAGAATACGCATCCATCGAAAACCTAGCTCGATTGGAAGCGCAGAGTCATGTGAAAGGCGACGAATGAGAACCATCTTCGCGTCTCTGTTCGTGCTGATGTCCGCGAATCCGATCGCAGCGACTCCGTTTCGTGACACGCTGAAATGGACCGCCCTAGAGAGCGCCGGACAGCTCGCTGGCGACCATCTGTCCTCATGGTATTTCGACAATCACACGCGCTCGTGCTTTGAAAACAATCCGATGCTCACCAGGCCTGATCAGCGCTATGACGTAGGCAGGGGCTGGGCGTTCAACGCGCTCACCATCGGATCGTTGAGCACGGTTCTTTACGTCGCAAAGAGGACGCACCATCCACGATTGGAAACCGCGACGAAGATCGCGATGGGCCTGGGTGCCGCGTCTGGAACTGCCTTCGGTCTGCGGAATCTGATCGGCTGTGCAGGGAAGCCGATGAAGTGGGCGAGCGACTAATGACTGACGAACTTGAACTGAGCGGAAATCCAAGCAGCGAGCGGCCATCGCAGGTGATTAAGCAACTCAAAGCGCTGGCCTTGAGATTTGAATCGGAAGACTTCAAGACGGCTTGGGTGCAATTGATTCCAGAAGATTGTCCGTGTTGCGTGCAATCGCTGTTTGACGATGCCGCGACGATGCTCACGGCATTCGCTGAGACTCCAGAAGGCGCCGAGTTAGAGCAACTCTGGATGCCACACTATCCGAAGGCTAAAAGCTAATGAAACGAAAGAATCCACATGCCGTCGCGCTCGGGCGAAAAGGCGGCAGCGTCAAGAGCAAACTCAAGTCAGAGACCGCTCGCCGCACGCTCGCAGAGAACCGCAAAAAGCGCTGGCTAAAAGAACAGTTGACACGTAACGCTTCCTGATTTAGGATTCGCGCATGGAGAAACACATGAGCGCATTACTGTGTGGCTGTGACCGAGAAGCGCACCATATCTGTGCGCATCATCTGGAAGAAGCTCAGATGATGCAGAACGTGGCGATGCCTTACAGCGCCCCTAAGATGGCGGCGGCGGAAGCCTTCGAGTCAGAAGCGGTGCGGATTGCGCAGCGCACGGCGGCGAAGTTTCAGGAACGGCTGGCGGCGGAACGCACAATGGCCGACACCGTGGCCGTCAAGAGCGATGATGAACTCTCCATCCTGACCTCGCAGATTCGCGCACTGAATGCGCTCGTGCAAAAAGAGCAGCGCGATAACGAACGCCTCATCCAGGAATGCAAGGAATTGCATGACATGAAAGGTCGCAATGCGCTCCTCGAATCGATGCTCTCGCGAGGAGAAACAAAACTTTCAGAGGAGAACGCACTGCTCCGTCGTAGCCTTAGTGTGCTCAATACACGCATTGAAGAACTAGAACATAGCCGCGATATGTATCAGGACAATATCGCCGTCATCAACCGCATCGCCATCGTGCTTCGGAACTTCTACTATGCGGAGTTATCGCTGAGTAGTGTGCAGCCCATCATCGCGCTCGCGATGGAATTGAATCCTGAAATCGTGGAGAAACTGCGATGAGTTTTCTTGATGCAAAAGAGCATGAGAGGCTCATGCCGAATGATGTGGTGACGCGGTTGTGCCGATTGGCGACGAGAGTCGCGACAGAGCATTACAACAACAGTGAAGCTTCGGATTGCTTCTGTGACCATGCCGTCGATGCCACGAGCTTGGAGCGGCGCAATATGTTTGCACCGATAGGGATGTCCGACTATCGATTCAGTGAGAAAGTGCTGCAGTTCATCGAAAAAGCAGTCGATGAATATCTCTTGAAGGAGCATGGCAATGACTGACCTTGAGATTTTCTGGTGGGGTGTCGGCTGCGTGATGCTCTCCGGTCTTGGTGGGACGTTGTTCGCATGGATCTTCTTTGGTGGCGCTCGAGCGCTGGACCATCAGGAAGAGGGACAACGCGCCACACTGAATGCCGTCATGAAGCTCAAGGCGAAGCGATGACGGGCCTATCGCTCGATGAACTGTCGGCGGTTGCAAAGACGCGGCCTTCCGTGATTTGCGACTATTGCCGCGAACCCATCGTGCATGACGGCGATACATGGGTCCATGTGCGAACCGGCCTTGATGCTCACTGGCGCACACGCGAATGTCGGCCACTCTGCAAGACATGCGGCGGACCAGCGACGAAAGCTATCGGCGGCGAGTGCTACGACGGCTGGAACGGCGGCTCGATTCGCTTCAAGATCGATCACTTCATGTGCGATACATGTCCACAGGGCTGGCAAGGCATTGTCGAGCGGGTGCGCTGATGCCGATGGATCTGCTTCGCGTTGATCTGGTGGATGCTTGGGAAGGCGTGGCTGGAGGCAAGCCGGTCTGGATTGTGCGCGGCACAACCGTGGAAGAACAGCCGCGAGTTCTCAAGGTGCTGACCATCAACGACCTGCATGCCTCACTCTGTGAACGAGCGCAGAAGACGAATCAACTGGTGTGGATTGGCTGGCGCGATGGACGGGCCGGATCGAAGTTGATTACGACGGTGAAACTGGATGACTCAAAATTTCAAGCGGAAGAAGCCCGGTCCAACCTCGAGATACCGCGCTAAGCGACGGAGAGCCGAGGGACCAGTGGCGAAGCGTGTTAGGCAGCAATGCGATGACCGCGACGGCTACTGCCGTATGGGGCGTGCTGTGATGGGGTTCAACGATGACACATGGACGGTCAGGTCTGCCGTTGATGCGTGCGAAGGTCCATCACAGTGGGCGCACCTCGGAGACGGCACGCGAGCGAAGACACGCGGAATGAAGCCCGAACAGCGGCACCGTACGACGCATAGCCTGATGTTGTGCAGACTCCACCATGACCGCTACGACGGGCGGGACTATCCGAGGCTGACGATTCGAGCATTGACCGAGAGCGGTGCTGACGGTCGACTGGAGTTTTCATGACGAATCATCTGCGTCGTCTATGGTGCGGCTGGCGCGGCCATGATTGGGTGCTGATCTTCACATGGGATCGACTCTCGCTCCATTGCGTCACTTGCGATCACGATTCTCCAGGCTGGGAGATTCATTAATGGACTTAGAAGCATGGCAATTCAGAGCGCATATCGCACTGATTATTGTTGTTGCGGTAGTCGCTTTGCTTGCGATTGTAAAACTTGGACCATGATGCTGCGGAATATCTCGCTTCCATTCGCCGGCAATACCACAATGGCAAGGCATGCCTCATGGACTGGCGCCAAGGCCGCTGAAGCGACATGGACCGCACGCCAGAGTGCCTATCTCCAGTTGATCAATCAGGCTGGCGCACTGACCGATCAGGAAGCCGCAGCGCTGCTGAAATGCCAACTCTGCTCCGTGAACAGCGTGCGAAATGGGATCGAGAAACTCCGGCGCCAAGCCGGGCTCGAGCCGATGTTCATCGCAGATGGATTCGACGCACATCATTTCACCGATGCGAGCGGGAAAGCACACACCACACGGCGCACGCGCTGGAGGCTCGCATGAATGAATTTATCATCGTCTGGGGTGGGAGTCACAAGAACGCTGATGCGGATTTGCTGTGTGTCTATCCCGCGCATGTTCCAGATCCGGCTGAAGCGATCCTCTTGCCGCCAATCAGACATAATCGTCGGCAAGAACGAGAGCGCGTCATGGCCTTACTGGCTGATCGCGAATCGTGGCCCATCAAGGAGCTGCGACAGAAGGTGGGGATGCCACGTATCGACCTACAGATCGTCTTGCAAGTTCTGAAGGCGAATGGATCGATCCATTCAACCGCCTATGGTTGTGTGGCACTGAATCGCGAGAAGTAAAGCTAATGGCCACTCGAGGCTGGGCAGATGTCACGTCTGCGGATGTGGCGAGGCTCACGAACAAACAGCAAGCGGTGAAGCCATCCAAGTATCGCAATGTGAAGACGATCGCGGACGGGCAGCAATTCGATTCTAGACGTGAAGCGGATTATTGGCTGCTCTTGAAAGCGCGTGAGAGCCTTGGAGAGATTACCGGACTTCGCCGGCAAGTGCGATTCGAGTTGTGTTGTCCTGATTGCCTGAAGCCAACGATGCGGTTCGTGGTTGCGCACTACATCGCTGATTTCGTCTATGAAGCGAATGGGATGACGCATGTGCTCGATGCGAAAGGCAAGCGGACGCAGATGTATCTTTTGAAAAAAAAATGGCTGGAGCTACAGAGTGGCATCGTCATTCAAGAGGTATAGGCCATGAGTAACCGGGAGGGCGTCGATGGCGGCCAGTCTCAACGCCTTGCGCTGAGGCGGTTCTGTCGGACGGAAGCGCGAGCGGCTCGCGGGAAGTTACTACTGCTGAAAGGGCAGTTTGATCGAGGCTATTGGCTTGGTATCTCACACGCCTATGAAATGTTATTGAAGCACAAATTAAGGAAGCCATGACTCCTCCAGAGGGCGTCGAGGGCGGGACGAGCGAGCGCGGCCAGTGGCAATCATGAGGAGATGGAGCGTCTACGCATCGCAAATGGAGGCAGGTCCATGACTGACGGCGTCCTGACGGCAGAGGCACGGCAGAAGATTCATCGTTACACCATCACCAGCGAGGGCGCATCGCTGGGTTATTTCCGACTCGTGGAAGACGCTAACGGCGCATGGGTGACATGGGCTGAAGTTGAAGCCCTGCTCTCTCGCTGGCGTTCAGCGCACGGGAGCCGAGATGCAGGAGGCAGCAATGGGATGTGATATTCACGCGTTCGCGGAGACACGTCAGCCAGACGGTTCATGGCAGAAGGTGGGCGAGGTGTTTCCACTCGACAACTGGGCGTCCGAGTACCACAAGAAATCGCACAGCGATGAGTTCTACAACGTGCGGAACTACGGCGTCTTCGGGTTTCTCGCTGGTGTCAGGAATTACAGCGCCATCCCACCCCTGAGTGATCCGAAAGGACTCCCCGTCGATCTATCGCCAGCGGTTCGCGAGAAGACTGAAGACTGGGACGGTGACGGACATTCGTGGTCATGGCTGGCGCTCGGAGAGTTGACGACTCCAGATTATGACGCGCAAGTGTGGGACCGCCGTTATACGCGGCAGGAAGGGCCAAACTACTGGAACGGTGCGGCGACGGCACTAGAGACAGAGCATGAACTGGGCACCCGAGAATCATTGCGCAAATTTCTCGGTGAGCATTATTTCAAGCATCTCGACGTGTTGAAGTCCCTTGGTGGCCCCGAAGATGTTCGCATCGTCTTTTGGTTCGACAATTAGCCACATTCGGCGCACGGGAGCGAACAGGAATGACTCACATGAGCGAATGTTTTGCGGGATTGCCAGAGCATCTACAACCATCAAACCTTCCACGCGCCCAGTCCGCGCACGGGAGCACGACCGCGACCGAGCCCCCACAGCCGACAGCGGAATATCGTGAGCAACTACGAAAACACATTGCCGCAATCGATGGTAGGCGCCCGCAGGACGGTCATATAACTGATGGACCGTATAGGGCGAGCGGTTTTTTTGCTTCTGTCATTGTGATTTGGAGACGCGCCGTTACTAGGCATCATGGTGAAGTCTGCACACTAGAAGAAAACGCCGTGATTGATGCCCAGATAGCAAGAGACAGCGAACTGTTCTACGCCGGGATGCAGCACGAAGCGAAGCACAAGATTATCCAATCGGGGAGCGCCCCGGAGGCCACGGCTGAGGGGTGCAAATGGACCGAGGACAGCAGCGGCGAGTATTGGGAATCAGCGTGCGGTGAGACGTGGACATTCCTAGACGGCGGGCCGAGCGAGAACAATGCTCGGTTCTGCCACGGCTGCGGCAAGACAATCACGGCCGTCGCCTACATCGAATCGATTGACGAAGAGGATTCGCCTCTCCCCTCCACGCCTCAGATCGCCCCCACGGAGAAGAAATGACAAGGCAACAACTGCGCGTGTTTCTTGAGCCCTGGTTCTGTGGATGCGGCTCGCCAGAAAAGGCGGCGGCACGGCTGCGCGATCTGCTTGGACTTCATCCGCTCTATGAGAACCGCGAGGCATTCGAGCAACTTGTGCCAGACAGCGGACTCGAATACCTGCTCCTCTATACGCTGCAATATTTCGATCTCACGGAGCACGGCGGCTCGGTGAGTGGCGGGTGGCTTACCGAGAAAGGTAAAGACGTGCTTGTAGCCTTGAATCGTGAAACTGCCGATGACTACGAGACGTTGATGGCGCAATCCTGCTCGCATGGCTATGCAGTAGAGGACGAGCTTCAAGATTGCCCTGAGTGCAGCAAACTGAATCCTCCGAAATAAGCGCCTCAGATCGCCCCAAGAGATCAGGAGTAGCCATGAGTGAGAATTGGGATGACTACGAATCCGGTCCGTTCTGCCGACATTGGTCCGATCCGTCAGAGTGCGATGAATGCCGTGCAGGTTGCGCCACCTGCGGCCATAGTGGGCTGGACCACGATTTCAACAAGCCCGGTGCGTGCAACGAATGTCATTGTGAAGCATGGGTTGAGCCTCAGATCACCCCACCTTCACAGCAGGAGCCGACATGAGCCGAGAAGAGCTTCAATCGCAGATCAATGGGCTCCGTTATGTGGCTGATGTCGAAGATCGGCGCAGACCCTTCGGAGGACTGAGTTTTAGACAGCGTGCCGAGGAGATGGAACGCCAGATAGTGTCGGAGCCCTAATCGATGCGAAGAAAGAACATGAAGCGTATGTGCGCTGGCTGGCTGCGTTACCGCCGATCATCGTTCCGCCAGGAGTCTGACTGTGGCTGAACTCGATTGGGAAGGCATGCCGATTCATCAGCGTATACGGGCCGACTGGAGAACCCCCGAAATTTTGATTGAGGGAAGCCTGAATTGTGCGAAAACGACACTGGCACTCGACAAGGAGATCGAAGCGCTCCTGAAATATCCAGGCATCCCAATCCTGCTTTTTCGCTGGACCGAAGATGCGACCACCACGAAACTGCGAGTCGCCTTTGATGAACTCTGCGCGATTCGCGGCGTGCAAACGTCATGGGAATCGAAAGAGAAACGCTATGTCCTGCCGAATGGCTCAAGCGCCTACGCCTTTGGTCTGAAAGCAAATTCGCTGATCGAGGAATACAACAAGATTCGCGGCCTCGGTGTCTCGCGCATCATGGGTGATCAGGTCGAAGAAGTGCGCCCCTCTGTGGCCGCTGAACTGCGTGGCCGGCTCAGACCGAATCTCACGGCGACACTTCGCAATGATCGGTATCCGTTCCAGCTCACCTTCGTGGCGAATCCGTCAGACTACGAGTTCTGGCTGTCGCGTGAGTTCCCCTATGGTGATCGGATCAAGGGACGGAAAGTGCATTCCATCTCCGTGTTCGATAACAAGCATCTGCCACAGGAGAGCATTGAATCGCTGCTGCGTCAGTATCCGAGTGACCATCCGAAGCACTTGACGATGATTATGGGCCAGCGCGGGCCTAACATCACGGGTGTTCCTGTCTACGATGGGCTCTATCAAAAGGCGATTCACTGGCGACCAATCACCTATTCAGAGCGGTTGCCGATTCTAGAATCGTTTGAATTTGGCAAGCACACGCCGGTGTGGGTCTGCGCTCAGGTCATGCATAGCGGAGGGATTGCGATTCTCGGAGGCATGATCGGAGAATCGCTCATCCTTGAGGACTTCCTTCCGCTCGTGAAACAGTGCCGTCAAGACTGGTTCCCAAAATCAGCCGTCTTCAAAACCTGCACAGCCCCGATGGGTGAGCAGCAACAGACGCTGAGCAGACGCTATACGCCTCTGGACATCCTTCGACGGCATGGCTTCACCGCGCAGTGGCGGGACAATGGGAACTCTCCTGATGTGCGCCTGGCAATGATCGAGAACATCTCGGCTTATCTGCGTCGACGCAATGCCGGAGGCGAGGAATCGATCGGTGTGGAGACGAATCCGAAACGGTTCATCATCGCGGCTCGAGAGGAGCACCGAGAATCGCCCTTCGTGCATCATGCCTTTGAGGGTGGCTACGTATGGGATCCGCACTTCGTTTCGGTGGCCAACAAGGAACTCCGACAGCCGGCAGAAGATGACAAGTTCGCCAATGTCATGCACGCGCTTGAGAACATCGAACTGAACTTCTGTGCCGGTCAACAGACCTCGTTAGAGCGGGACACGCGGAAAGCGGCGAATCGTCAACAGGTCGATCTGGAGAGTTCACCGAATGCATGGATGTGGCAATGAATAGGAGAAAATGATCATGACGCGACAGGAACTACAGGAACAGAAAACAGGGCTCATCGCCTATCTATTGAGTAAAGTGAAGGCGAACGATTTTCACGCCGTGCAGGATGCCGCCAGCTACATCCGTGAGATTGATGCGAAATTGGAAGTGCTCACGGAACTCCAGACGGCCACACTTGAGGGTTCGATGCAAGAAGTCTCGCGCTATAACATCTCGACTGACCGCTATGAGTTCTCTGATGGGACACCGGATCTGCGCCTTCCTATCTAGGACATCATGACGCCAAAGAGGTAATGAATGTGCTATATTGTGCGGCAATCCTTAAATGAGACACCATGCTGGATAGGCGCACATTCCTTAGTTGCCTCGGCTTCGGAACAGTAGCCGCTGCCGCAGCAGCCACAGGCGCAATCGATGTGGAACGTCTGCTCTGGAAACCAGGCGAGAGAACCATCTTCATTCCGCCGCCTCCGAAGATTGAACCGATCTACACATCGCTATCGAAAGGTGATGTCTTTACGATTGAAGGCCGATATGCCATCAACCCAAGAACGTATCAGCCGACCGGGAATCTGCAATGGTTCACGGTGACTGCGGACGTTCACGGCGAGACGGTGACTGCAGAGAAACTGTGGCCTCAGATCATCATTGAAGGGCCATATCAGAATACGACTGGAAAGAAGGCCGGACGTTTCATCGATAGTCGCCTGATCACTCCGTTGAGAACATGGGCATGAGACATCAGCCTACGTCAAACGGCGGATTCCGTTGGCAGGAGATTTCGCGCGCAAAGTTTCAGGAGACGACGGCCAGCATTCTCGGTGAACATGCCGCCAAGGTGAAGGCGCAAGGCGAGTTCATGGCCGATATGTCCATGCGCCTTGATGAGCAGTCGAAACAACTACAGATGCACCAGTCCGCGTTTGATGCGTGGGGCGCACGAACTTTCATGGATCGCCTCCGTTGGCTGTTTCAAGGCAAATGAGCGCCATCGCGGATTATCTCGCCTCGTCACGCACGGCCCACCTCGCCTACCAGCAGAACATTCCCCGCAAAGCCGCACAAGGCGCCACACTCATGACGGTGCCTGGGAATCCAGAAATCGCTCGCGCATACCTGCAGGAAGCCTCAGACTGGCGTGCTCAGGCTGACCGTGAAGATCCGAATCATCTCGATCCGTCATGGGGGCTTGATGTCGTTCCGCATGCGAAGATGATGGACTTTTATGCGAAGGAACTGGCCAAGTGATCGATGACAATGGCGACGACGTTGAAGCCGATGACTCGATCCAAGCCTCTATCGACTGGTATCACTTCGTCTGTGACACCGAACACGATCAAGACCAGCAAGAGCAAGAAGCGCTGCAATTCCAGCATGCCGAAGGCGCCTGGCCATCCGAAGTCAAAGGGCAGTTTGCCGCGATCCCAGCGAACTCTCAGCAGAATCCTTCAAGCGTTCCGGTTCCAGCTCGGCCCATGCTCTCGGTCGCCTCAGCCGATGAACCGATCCTGCTCCAAGTAGCGCAGTTCAGACAGGCGCACATGGCCGTCCGAATTCATCCCATCAGCGATGATGCGAGCGACGAAACTGCACAGATTCTGCAAGGGCTCTATCGGAACATTGAACGCGATTCTCGAGCGGACATAGGTCGCGGGTGGGCCTATGAACGAGCACTCTGGTGTGGGCGCGGATCGTATCGCATCAACAAAGTCTTCGACCAATATGGTGGGCATGACCTCGATCAGAAGTTGATGATCGAGCGCATCTTGGATCAGTCCACGGTGAAGCGCGATCCCTATGCCCAGCAGCCGGATTGGTCAGACGGGACGCGGTTGCAAATCGCTGTGCCGATGTCCTTCGCCGCCTACAAGAAGAAGTATCCGAAGTCGCGTGTCGGCAAATTCACGGATGAGACATTCGATTCTGAACTGAGCGATACGAACAAGTGGCTGAGCAAAGGCACGAAAGAAAATCGCTGTGTGACCGTCTGTGAAGAATGGCGCGTCGAGACGAACGAGCGCACGAAATCTCTCCTCGATGATCATTCGATGGCCTTCGATGATGAAGATATGCCAGAAGGCCGCACGAAGAAGACTGGCGATGATGCGAGGACGGTCACGGTCAACGAACGGCATGTGTTCAGGCGCGTCATCAACTACTTGGAAGTTCTGGAACCAGAAGTGGAATGGGACGGCCAATACATCCCGTTCCCCAGCGCGATCGGACGTGAACTCCAAGTCACGAATGGAACCCGATCTTGGCTCGGTATGATCGGGAACGCCAAGGGCGCCATCCGCCTGACCAACTACGCGGCCACGAATGCCGTCAGGATGGCCGCGCTCGAGCCTCGAGCCCCATTCATTGGTGTGGAAGGTGTGTTTGAGGGACATCCAGAATGGGGGATGGCCAATACCAGGGATTTCCCTTATCTGGAATACAAGCCGACAGACATCTCCGGTCGGCCCGCGCCTCCACCACAGCGCAATCAAGTGGACATGAGCCGCCTCGGTCCATCGATGCAATTGCTGACGATGGGCAAGGACTTTGTGGCGACGGCGATGGCGACCTACGGGCCGGCGCGTGGTGAGCAGACCCCTGCACATCGATCAGGCAAAGCTATTGAAGCGTTGCAAGGCCAGACGATCAGTGCGAACAGTCCTTATATCGATAACTTCGCCTCGATCACGATGACGTATGAGGCAATGATCATCCTCGATCTGATCCCGAAGATTTATGATCGTCCGCAGCGCATCGCGAAGATTCTGGATGACAAAGGCGTGTCGTCGTGGGTGATGCTCAATCATCCGTTCGTGATGGGGCCAAACGGCAGACCGCAAGCGCTCCCCTATGAGACTGACGAAGAGAAGGCACGAGCCGATGCACTGCTCTCCAATCCACAGACCGGAGCCAAGCACTACGACCTCACCAAAGGCCGCTATGGCATCGAAGTGACGATTGGCAAGTCCTATAAGGATAAGCGCGATGAAGCGGTCGGAGAGATGTCCATCATCCTCCAGGCGGATCCGCAATTGATGCAAGTGATCGGGCCGGAATACTTCCGGCAGCGTGGCGAGCCGTGGGCTGAACCAGTCGCGGACTTGCTTGAAAAAAACCGTAATCACACGATGCCGTGGCTTGCGAATCAGAACCAGCAAGATGCCGCATCGGCGGCGGCGAAACTGCAGGCAGAGAATCAGCAACTCAAACAGCAGCTTCAATCGGCTGGACAGATCATCCAGACAAAGCAAGTTGAGCAGGCCGGCAAACTCAAAGTCACAGCCATGCAGGAGATGGCCGATACCCAGCGGAACCGCGAGAACAATGAAACGAAACTGGCGGTTGCGGAACTCGGCGCCAAGGTCGATCGACTCTCGCTGTTCCTTGAAGAACGAGCCAGATTGGGTATTCAGGGGAATGACAACCAGCAAGCCGCGCTAGACCGTGGCCATGAAGCAGCAATGGCCTCTGGTGACCATCAAGCCGCACTGGCGCAAGGTGACCAAGCGCATGCACAAGCGGTTGCACAGGCACAACAGGGCGCAGCCAATGATGCGTCTCAATCGATGCTAGAGGCGGCACAAGCCCCACAGCCAGAACCAGCAGGAGCCGGTCAATGAGCGATCAGAAAGTCAGTGTCGGTCGGATCGTGCATTATGTGCCGAATGGGTCCACAGAGCATTTGGCGGCGCTGGTCACGAAAGTTGAATCAGGTGTCGTGGTGGACTTGACCGTCTTTGACTCGGATTCGATGTTTCGTGCCTTCAGTATCTTGCATGATGCCGACTGTGGGGAAAGCACTTGGCATTGGCCAGAACGTGATTGAGCGAATGGTCACTGTAAGAATCCATCTGTTCGATACCAAGACCGGACTGGCAGCTTGGCATGAATATAAGATGGATTCGGCAAGAGCTGACGATCCAGACGATCCGGAAGCCTTTTGGTGGACTAATGGGAACGCCGGATGTGACTGTGAGCGGGCTCGTATACTCTATGCTCAGTTAGGCAAGCCGGATCCGAATGTAGCCTGTGGAAACTCTAGAGTCTGCATTACCGATGCGACCGTAGATGGCATCCGACGCGAATCGTGGTGCGATAAATCCGAATTATTTGACGGATCATCAACTCAGGTGTAATATCCCAACGAATTAACATGCCAAGTCACCAAGAACGTCGCGAACCGTTGCCGAAAGGCTACCAGTTTGGCGATTGTGGCGTTCCGCCGAGTTCTCCGTTGGCTGTTGGTGCTGGTCAGACTGGCCTAAAAATCACAGTCACTGGTCTATTCAATCCTTCGCTTGAAGCGTTTTTGGCTTATCAGCGCACGCGCCGTTCAAAGTGGTGGGAGGACTAATGCCAGCCAAATCGCGAGCGCAACAGCGATTAATGGCCGCTGCCGAACATGGCGCTCAGTTCCCGATGGCTCAGAAGATCCGCAGTTCCATGACGCATTCGCAGATGCATGACTTCGCGGCTGGTTCCATGAAGGGCAAGCCGGCGCACATCGCTTCGCAGCATCCTCACAAGAACCTTGGCGGCTATTTGCATCCCAAGAAGGGCCGGTAAGTGGCCAATACGTATCTCTCATGGCCAGATGGCGTTGTGCGGCATGTCACTGAACAGGTCAAGCAAGAATGTCTGCGAGAGTTAGATAGACTCTTTCTCGCACGCGCAATGGTTGGGTTCTAATGGCCGACGAACCGATTGTTGACTCGCCCGCTGCTGAAGTCGAAGAGTCGCTGAGCGACTTCGTTGCGCGTGAGAATGCGCTCGAGCGCGGCGAATCACCAGATCCAGAACCAGAACCCACACCTGAACCAGAAGGCGAACCGGCTCCAGCCGCCAAAGTCGAACCTCCCAAAGTTGACAAGCGCACCAAGGAAGGTCGCAAACTCACCTTCCAGCAGGAGATTGATGCACTCGCCGCTCAGAAACATGAAGCGAAGCGAGAACTGGAAGCCGCTCAGGCTGAACTCGCCGCACTTCGGACTCAGAGGGAACAGGTCCAACGGCCACAGCCGCCACAGCGACCAACCCCACAGGCGGCACCTCCGGAGGACCGCGAACCCACGCTGAACGACTTCATGAAGCTGCCGGATGGCCAACCCAATCCAGATCCGTATAGCACCTGGGTCAGAGCCTCAGCGGCATGGGAAGCACGGCAAGAGTTCAGGCGCCAGTCGGAAGCCGTCGCTGCCCAGCAGCATCAGGCGAGCATCGGGCAGACATGGGGCGGGAAGCTCGCAGAGATCCGCCAGCGTGTGCCGGACATTGATCAGCGGCTCAGTCAGACCCCGATCGATCAACGTGTCTGGCCCTTCTTGCAGAATCACAAACAAGGGCCGGAAATCGCGGAATATCTCTCGCAGAATATCTCGGAAGCTCAGGCACTCCTCAGCCTGCACCCAATCGATCAGATTGGACGAATCGGGGAAATCGTCGGCAAACTGTCTGCGCGGTCTACTGCTGCCCCTGTGGCTCAGCGTAAACCGCCCGTCGTGAGTTCCGCGAAACCCCCGATTCAGCCACTCGGGACTTCGCCCGTAGCAACCGCTCCTGAACCCGGCGATGATGAACCGTTTTCCTCGTTCTATGTGAGGGAAAACAAAGCCGAAGGTAAGCGAGGGGTGCGCTAATGCGAGTGACCGAATGCCGAATACACTTGCGACCCCATCTTGGGTCACAAAAGATACCGCTCGTGGGTATCTGAACGATCTGACGTTCCTGTCGAACGTCAACCGAACGTAAACTATAAGTCAAGCGTTCGTTAAAGGGTGTGAACTCAGGGAAACCCGTCACGGTAATGTTGCCGCCGGCAATCCTGAGCCAAGGCTGGATAATGACAAAGACTTGCACTAAATGCGGAACCGAGAAGGAGACGACAGCGTTTTATGTCCATCCTGATCGGCGTCCGCGTAAGAGCGGAAAGGCCGGCCCTGTCGGTTTCTCCTCTTGGTGCAAGCAGTGCTACTGCGACAAAACCGCTGAATGGAATCGCACGTTTCGCACCGACGCACGCGACAAGGCGTGGGCCGATGCTGTTAAAGCCAAAAAGCAGCGGATCAAGGACGCAGTATTTGGGGCATATGGCGGGTATGTCTGTGCCTGTTGCGGCGAGACTGAGCCTAGATTCTTGTCTATCGACCACATCAACAACGATGGGGCTGACTGGAGAAGGCAGACGCTCGGTTCTCGGCTCGCGACTGGCTGGCAGACTTATCGTTGGCTGTTGAAAAACAGCTTCCCTGAAGGTCATCAAGTGCTTTGCATGAACTGCAATTTCGGCAAGCGCATGAATGGCGGTATCTGTCCTCACCAGCAAGGTGCAACGACTAGGACCGAAACGTCCGTAGAGTCAAGCGACTCGAAGCGCACCCCATCAGTGCTCGTGCACTGACGAAGATATAGTCTGGTCTGCATGGAAACATGCAGCAGCCCGAAAGGGCGGGCAGTGGATAGCGACCACTGTTGAACACTACTCGATGACGACCAGTATATGCAGGCCGGTGCGGTGGTCGGAAACACCGTCAATGCCCGTCTGCCACAGCGCTTCACTGTCACAGATGGACAGGCGCTGCAGGTTCAGAACATCTTCGATCAGACAGTTCCGATCACGCTGACGAATCAGAAGAACGTCGCCACGTCCTACTCGAGCGCTCAGGCGACGACGGAAATTCAGTTAATTCGCGAGCGGTATACCAAACCAGCCGCAGAAGCGCTCGCGAGTGCATCGGAAGTCTTGGCTTTCCAGGCGGTGTATCGCGACATCTACTCATCGGTCGGCACGCCAGGCACGACGCCCAACGCCACGCTGACCTATCTGCAGGCGGGCACGAAACTGACGGATCTCGCGACTCCGCTCAAGGGGCGCGTGGCCTGTCTCGATCCGCTGGCCATGCAGACCATCTCCAATACCACAACGACGAACTTCAACCCGCAGGGTGTCGTGAGTCAGATTTGGAAAGAGGGTCAGTTCTCGGGGATGAACCTCGGGATCAGCGAGTGGTATCAGGATCCTGTCACGCCGACGCACACCACTGGATCGTGGACGAGCACGGCGACACCGACCGTCAACGGCGCGAATCAGACGGGCTCGACGCTGAACACGCAGGCATGGGCTTCTGGTTCCACCACGCTGAACAAAGGTGACATCATCGTGCTCGATGGCGTCAACAGCGTGAACCCGCTGTCCAATGCGAGCAATGGACGCCTTCAGCAGTTCGTGGTGACCGCAACGACTTCGGATAGCTCGGGCAACATGACGGCGCTTCCGATTTCTCCCAGCATCATCACCTCTGGCCAGTTGCAGACCGTAGACGCTTCGCCCGCCTCTGGTGCTGGCATCACGGTGCTCGGTGCATCATCGAAGACGGCTGGCACGCTCGTGGCGACGACTTCGCGGCAGTCCTTCGTGTATCACCCTGACGCCTTCGCCTTCGTCATGGCTGACTTGAAGAAGCCTGGCGCTGGCGCGAATAGCTATGCGGTGCAGGACAAAACACTCGGCATCTCGATCCGGTATGTCGAGCAGTATCAGATTGGCACCGACCAGAATCCGAATCGCATGGACATTCTGATCGGCGCGGCCACTCTTCAGGCACGTCTCGCGTGCAGAGTGTGGGGTTAATCCAATGGCTTTCGCAAATACAACCCTCTCATCGGCTGTCGCCCTGACGGATAACGTCATTGTCGTCGCCTCAGCGGCCAGTGCGGCGGCTGGGCGTCTCGTCCTGATCGATCAGGAAGTGATGCAGATCGCGCAGAGCTATACGACCGGCACGACGATTCCGGTCCTGCGTGGACGTGATGGTTCAGCCACGGCAGCACACGTCGTCACCGCCGCCGTCAAGCATGGACTCGCGTCAGATTTCGCCCTTCCAGCTCCGCAGACGATTGTCACCTATGCAGTAGCACGTCCCGTTCAGGTGACGAGCACCACTGCCACGACGCTCACGCTGACGCTTCCTCCCGCTGGAACGGATATGCGTGTGATCGTCAACTCGACCAGTGCGGCCACGATCACGATTCCTGTCCCGACCAAAGACATGGACGGCACGGAACTCTGGCTCGTGAGCACCACGGTGGCGGCTCACGTTCCGACGTTCACAGGCGGTCTCGGTGGCGTCGGTTCTGGCTATACCGCCCTGACCGTGGCCGCTGGAGCGCAGTTGTGCATTCATGTCATCGCGGCTGGCGGCACATGGAACGTCCCATCCGCTCCAGGCTGGACGGGCACTGTGACGAAGGTCACCGGAGGCATCGCGTAACATGTTTGCCAAACTCCGCCCCGGAAAGAATCAAGACGGCACCACGACAGCGACCCCGACTCGTGCGGGTTCGTATTCAGAAGCGGGAGTCATTCCCTACGGGATTGGCCGAGTCTCAATGGCCGATGAGGGGAGTTATTATACCGCGACCAATGCGACCATTGGCACGCAGCTCACTGCGCATGCAGCGCCAGCGATTGCTGATACCGATACCAAGTCGATCATCCATCTCTTCAACGGTGGAACGCTTGACATCTACTTGGACTACATCACGATCGCGACAACGGTAGCGAACGCATCGGCTACGCAGGTCTACTTTGCCGCCTATATCGATAACAAAGGCTCCACAGCCTTCAGTTCTGGCGGCACGGTGATCGGAGCTGCGAACAAGAATAACGTCCGTAGCAATTCCACGAATACGACTGGCGCCGTTATTGAAGCCGGCGCCGTCGTGACGGCCTTCACCTCTTCGCGTAAGGTGATGTCGCGTGAGACTCGTCCCAGCATTGGCATCGCGCTGGACCAGTATCACTTCACCTTCGGTGGTGGACTGTTCGCCGCATCCTACTCACAGGTGACGACGGTCGCACAGGTCGCGACAGGTGGACCGCCGATCGTCATCGGCCCTGGCGGCAATTTCGGACTCGTCCAGACTTCGCCGTCTGGTGCAACGACCGCCATGACCTTTGAATTTGAAATGGGATGGTGGGAGAGGTAACGAATGGCCACAGTGAATCTGGCCAGCACGACATTCACGCAGCCTGTGCTCGCGGGAGACACGATTGTCTATCTCGCGAGCACATCTGGAGTCACGCCGAATAGCGTGCTCTTTGCCAATCGTGAACTTCTGGATGTGGCCTACATCGATAGCATCAACAGTGGCGTGCATGTGCGTCGTGGCTATGAAGGCACGGCCACGCGGGCACACTCGCCGCTGGAAACCGTCTGGATCGCGCAGCCGAATCAACTCTACGAAAGCGATCCCGTTGGTGTCCCTCCAGTTGGTGTCTATGTCCTGCCGCACATCAATGTGATCAACGGAAACGTCTGGACCGTGCAGGGCAATGACAGCGGTGACGGTGCGCAAGATCGTTCGTGGCAGTTGATCACGAATGTGCAATTCCCAGGAGCGCTCGGTGTGCGTCAATACACGCTGACGACTCCCAGTTAAGAGGATTCATGATCATTCACAATCCGTCAGGTGCATCGGCTGATGAACTCCGAAAGTGGGAGCAGCACAACACGATGTATGCGATGACGCCGGACGGGGATTTCAAGCCAGGGAATCCCTACGTCTTCCGGCCCTATCCCAAGATGCTGTTCAAGGCGACGACGAATCCAAAGACAGGCAAAGTGTCCGTTGGAGAGGTTCAGCCGGCGCCGTGGCTCTATACGAACATGCAGGATCTCGAGCGCGATACGAACTTCGTTGAGGGGTTCAATCGGCAGTGTCAGAAGATCGTGCAGAACGAAGATGAGCATCTGAAAGCCAAGGGGCAGGGTTGGTGCGATCTCCAGACCGAAGCACTGGAACGCGCCGAACAGCAGTATGCCGCGATGGCTGAAGAGGCGGCACGGGTTCACTACCAAGTGGCGAGGATGGGCGAGAAGGCCCGCGAAGAGTTCAGGCAGGCCGATCAGTCCACCAGCGCACACATCCTCGATGTGCAGCCGAAGCGGAAGCGTGGACGGCCCGCGAAGGGTGTCGAAGCGGTAGAGATTCCATCGGAATAGCACATGGATGATCTCTATTTCGGAGACGCCAGCCTCAACAAGAGGCTCTATGTCGCGCAAGCCATTGTCACGGCTCCAGTCATCTTCTCGACCGCAGCAGGAACTGGTGGGCCTCTACTATGGAACGGTTCAGTGAATGTGAATGCGCGGCTGATTGCGGTAGGCTTTGCGGTCACAACAGCATCGACAGCGGCAGGAGCTTTGGGTCTAACCGGGGCGGTAGGCCAGACAGCCGCTCCAGGCAGCACGACGGCCATTGACAGCACAGCAAACCTGTTTATTGGTGGCGTGAAGTCGTCCTGCACTGCCTATCGTGTCGGCACGCCTACGAATGCCGGCACGTTCTTCTTTCCGCTGGCACAGATCACGACCGGGGCTCTGACGGTCAGTGAATCCACGATGTCATGGACGCCGCTCAATCGGATGATTACCGTTCCACCAGGCGGATGGGTATCGCTCGCAGGTTCTGCCACACTGTCCACCGCGGTGATTCAGTGTGGCCTCATTTGGGAAGAAGTTCCCCTTTATTAGGAGACTCGATAGATGGCGAGCTTTTCAGTCAACTCCAACGCCACGAATACCGCGTCAGCCACGGTCCCGATGATTTGCGGCATGGCGACAGCGACGAATCAGATCGGCATTTACGAGATCAATGCCGGATCGGATGCGTCGGCTGACAACGCCGTGAAGTATGCAATCTTCCGAGCCTCGGCTCGCGGCACGTCTTCGACCAGCGTCACGGCGAATGCCGTCGATCAGAACGTGACGCAGGCGGCACTGTCCACGTTCGACACGGCGTGGAACATTAATCCGACGATTACGGCCAGCTCGCAGATTCTGCAATGGGCGCAGCATCAGAGAGCGACGTATCGCTGGGTAGCCTACGATTACACGAAGCTCCTGAGAACGCAGGCTGGCACTGGTAAGGGCATGGCTCTGATGTCTGTTGTCGTCTCATCGGCATTCAATGGCGTCTTCGACATCGGCTACGACGAATAGCGAAGCGTGCGTGCTCGGTCGATTCGAACCTGGCGAATACCAAGAGGATCGCATCGAGCGTGAGTTTCGAGCGCTGCCGTTCCTTCCGGCCTGTTGTCGGAAGGAACGTATCAGCGTGCGTGTCCCACACGATCGTGCAGCAGCACCAAATCCTGACAATCTCGCGTGGCATCAAGACGGAGGCGGGCCAGCCGGCACAACCGATCATATGGTGATCTGGTCCAGTGAGATGCCGACGAATCTTCGCTCAAGCTCTGGCGAACTGTTCCCAATCGAGCCGTTTGACGTGGTCTGGTTCAACAATCGAATCGCCTTCCACAAACAGCCAGAAGGCACCGATGAAACGCGGCGGTGGTTCGTGGCCATTCGATGCAGTGGGGCGCTCTGATGATCACTGAACTCAATCTGATCAAAGAGTTGATGTCATCGTTTGGCTACCGCTTTGAGATTGGCGCGGATGGTGTGCAGCGTGTCTATCGTCCAGACGGGACGCTGACGCTCAGTGCCCATCCATCCGATATGAACCAGACTCAGGGAGTCATCGTCGCTGAGAATGAGCCGCCAGATGATGTCTATCAGTCTGCCGATGGGTTCTGGTATCGGCACTTCCTCATGCCGAGTGGCGTGCAGGGAGCGCAGCGTGTCTGCGAAGATTGCTGGCAGAACATGCCGCCCTATCTCAATGCCAAGCTGGGATTCGTTTCACCTGAGAGTGAAGGTAAGTATACGTCCGTGAGCATCGTCGGTGAGCATTGCAATCACAAAGGCGTGATGCCGATGCAGAAAGCCATCTGCCGAGAATGCTATCTCGCCGCATATCATCGCGTCTATCCGAATGCGCCTCTCCCAGATATGTCTGGAGAACTGCGCGAAGATAAGAACAATGCGATGGAATGGTCAGCGACGAATGTCTCGCCAGCCGTGATTCATCTCGATGCGGATGATGGGCAGCATGTGCAGCAAGGGCGAGCGCTTCAGACACGAGCACAATGATGGGGATCTGGCTTCCGAAGTCTGTCGATGATGTCTCTGAATATGCCGATGCGAAGCATGAACGGCATGCACATGGACTCGTCATTGTCAATGGCAAGGAAGTGGCTACGACGCTGCAATGCCCGCACTGCGGAGGGCACTTCGTCTCTCGCAAAGGGTTGTATTTTCGGTGTGTGAAGCATAACGCGAAGGTGTGCGAGAACCCTGTGTGCCGGACGTTTTGCACGGATTTTCATCCTGAAAGCCTTCAGGCTCGAGAAGTCTGATGTTTGCTTGCGCTCCAGATTTCCTGAATCATTACACTACGTCATTTCCGGCGACAGAGAACCCGATTTCTGAAGGAGGACAGTGGTTGAATGGGTTGTCGGTTGGGCATGGCTGGCTCGCCAATATGCAGACCGTCTCTGGTCTGGCTTATGGGACACAGACTGGAAATGTGCAACCGCCAGGCGATTCGACGGCGATTCTCATTGGTTCGTGGCCGAATGATCAACGTGTCATCGCGCAAGTGAAAACCATCAATCAACAGACTGGCAATGGACCAACTGATACCTACGAAGAACTTGAACTGCGGGTGCGCTGCCGATTGTTGAACGGTCTGTTTTATGGCTATGGCGTCAATGTGCGCTGTCAAACAGATGGGACACGATACGTGCAGCTCTCTCGCTGGGATGGAGACATCTCGATCGCGACTGGGCCGGCTGCACACTTCGCCGGATCTCCGCTTGGTGGTCCCAATCTGCCGGATAATACGATTCTCGGTCCAGGGCTGAGCGATAATGACACGATGATGCTCAGCATCGTCGGGACGACATTGACCTATTCAATCAAGCCAGTCGGAGCATCCATCTTCACCTCAGTGCTGTCGCTCACTGATGCCGTGTATGCCTACGGGGCTCCAGGCATGGCGCATTGGTATAACGGGACTCTGGGTTCGCCGAGCGATTACGGGTTCCGCAATTTCACGGCGCAGAGCGCCTGATGGCGTTCTCGACGTTTACCGGATCGCTCACGGTGCCGGCAGCGACCGGCAACAAAGCGACGACCGGCGTAGGCTTTCAACCGCTGGTGGTGCTGTTCTGGGGGAATGGGCAATCCGCCGATGCGGCGATTTCCGACAATAGCAAGCTTGGGATTTTCTGGGGCCGGGCCGTGTCGAGCACGAAGCGCGATGCCATGACAAACAGCGATGATGGCACAGGCTCCACGGCGGTATCTGTCGATACGACGAAGTGCATCAAACGCATTACTGGCGCAACGACGACGTATGCGGCGGATTTTGTCTCGATGGATGCGGACGGCTTCACCGTCAATTTCACGACGGCGAATGCGACGGCGTTTGTGATCAACTTTCTGGCACTCGGAGGCGCCGACATCACCAACGCGAATATTGTCTCGTTCACGTCTGGAGCATCGACCGGAAATCAGGCCACAACTGGGATGGGGTTCAATCCAGATGCCGTCTATTTCTACGGGGTCGACACCTCGGCATCGAATCGCTCGAATGTCTACGGGCTTGGGGTGTCGAGCACCTCACGCGGCACGAATGCGTATGCGGGCAATGCGACGACCGGCGGGCGCATCCAGAAAACCAACAAAGTCTACTGCAACATTGATGGTGGTAGTTCAATCCGCTGCGAGGCGGATCTGGTGTCGCTGGATAGCGATGGCTTCACGCTGAATTGGACGACCGCAAATGCCAACACGCACACCATATTTGCCTTGGGGCTAAAAGGCGGCAGTTATGCGGTGAAAGCCTTCACCCAAAAAACCAGCACGGGAAGTCAGGCCACGACCGGCGTCGGCTTTGCGCCGAAAGGGCTGTTGTATTACAGCACCGGACAGACGGCGGGCGCGGGACTGGATGGCGGCGGCACACTCTATCAGATGACTGGCGCGGGGAGTAGTAGCACCTCACGCGGAGCCTTGCTCTACAGTTCTGGGAACTTCCCTGGGGATGTGCTGAACCGCACAAAAATCTATCTCGCCTACGCGGATGACGGCACGCCTACCGCTCAGGGGATTGCCGATCTCACGTCACTCGACAGCGACGGGTTCACGCTGAATTACACGACGGCGGATGCAACGGCGCGTGAAGTGCTCTATTTGGCAATGGGGAATGCTGCTGCTGCATTTGTGGATGTGATTCCGCCCATGCTCGCAGCGGCTAAAGGGCCGCGTGTCCAGAACGTGATGTATTGATATGAGTCAACATGCTCGTCCAGTTGGCCCAAGTGTCAATGACCAAGCTCCTGTCACATCATCGATGTTTGCTGGCTATCAGCCGGAACGCAATCGACAGGTGCTTGGGCCACGCATTCCGTTGCCACTGCACATTCCAGCCGTTGTTGATGCGCCATTCACCTCATCGATGTCCGCTGGCTACCAGCCCGATCGCGGCTATAAAGTGCCGCAGATTACTCATCTCGGCTGGCAGTCTCGAGAGCCGGATGTCACATCGGCTGCGATTGAACAGACGATCGGCTATCATCCAGATTCACCGCTGCGCTTCCCGCCGCGTCGAGGACCATCGTTCTTCCCGTGGTCAGGGACGACACCGTTCAGCGTCGAACAGGTCATCGGCTATCAGCCATCTACGCATCGCATCATCAAGCGGCAAGTGCAAGGGCAGCAGATACTGCCATCAGTGGACGCCTTCTCAGTCGAAATGGTGGTCGGGTCGCATCCTGATCGCAATCGTGCCGTGCTCGGTCCAAAGATCGATCTCCCCACGAATCCGACATTCGTGCAAGTGTTCGCACCAGTCACGATCGACATGATGGTTGGGAACAAGCCTGACCGTAATAGAGCCTTTGCGCCAAAGAATCAAGGTGGGACATTCCTCACATCAGATCAGGTCCAGTTCTCGATTGACATGACGCAGGGCTACCATCCTGATCGGAATCGTGCGTTCTCGTATCCAAAAACTGGCTGGTCCGATTCACAGACGACATTCCCAGTCCAGATGACGCCGGATATGTTCGCCGGAAATCGTCCAGATTCTCCACGTATCAGACTTGGGGCGAAGATTCCGCTTCCGCTCGCACAGACTACACAGGTCAATGCGCCGATCACGCTTGACATGCTGAGAGGATCGCAGCCAGAGAAAGGATTCACGTTCAGATTGAAAGAAGGCGCTCGCTTGATGCCGACTGACACGATTACGCCTCCACCGATTGCCTTCCATACGGAGACGAACGCGATGGTGCCGTTCAATCCGCAGCCGTGGATTAAATAATGGCCTTTCCTATTCGCGCAACGGCATGGACTGGAGTCACGGCGCAGCTCACCACGATTTCGACAGGCGCCGACTATGCCGGCAGTGTCACGGTCTATGTCAAGCAAGACGGAGGAACACTCACACTCGGCACGGTCAATGGTGGCGTCTGCAGTTCAGATGGTCGCGGAGGCTATAGCTACAACCCATCAGCCTCAGAGACAGATGGCGAACTGCTCACGTTTCAGTTTGTCGGCTCTGGTGCCTTCACCGTTGAAAAGCAGATTGGCACGCTCACGCCACAGCAGGCCGCTGCCTTGGCGTCTACGACTGGAGGCACATCGATTACGGTCAGGAACCTGATCAAGGCCGCGATGCGTCGAATCAACGTCATTCAGGAAAACGAAGATCCCAGTGGCGATTCGCTGAGCGATGCCTTTGAACGCTTCAATGATTGGGTGGATAGCGTCTGTGGTAATGAACGTCTGACGATGTATACGGTGACACGCACGACGTGGAATCTGGTCCCAAACCAGGCTGTCTATACGGTCGGACTCGGTGGCGATGTGAACATCGTGCGCCCACAATTCATCAATCAAGTGAACTGGATCAATGCCAATATTTCAGTGCCGTTTGAGCTGCAACTGACATTGCTGACTGAAGATGCCGAAGCCTCACTTCCGCTCAAGTCGCTGACATCGACGTATCCGTTCTACGCCTATTACAACCCGACATTTACCGGCGCACTCGGGTCACTGAAACTCTGGCCGAATGCGACAGGCACAGGACTACAGGGAGCACTCTACTATCCGCAACAGGTGAATCGATTCAACACGGTGAACGATACGATCGCTCTTCCGCCTGGATACAATCGGTTCATGCGTGACAATCTGGCCATCGAGCTATTCCCTGAGTTCAGGGAAGGGCAGCAGATGGATACCGGGCTCATGCAATCGGCATCGGAAGCGAAGGCAAACCTGAAGCGCATCAACAATCGGTTAATGGACTTGCAGACCGATCCCATTCTCTTGTGGGCCGCTCGGCGTGGTCCATCTATACAGGGCCATGAAGTATCCGGGCTTCATTGGGGTGAGTGATAAGACGCAGAGTCTGTCAGCCAACCCTGAAGAGACGATCAACTGGTATTACGAATCGCAGCCTCAGCATGCGAAGAATACCGCTGCGCTATATCCGACACCGGGATTCACCGTTTGGACAACCGTCACACCAACCATTGCTCAAGGTGGACGAGCGCTATTCACTGAGAACGATCGCACCTTCGCAGTCATAGGCAATTACTACGGAGAACTATCCATCGTGCCTACGGCTGGCGTCTTGAGCAACACATTCACATTAAGAACGCCGGTTAGCTACGATGCCAATCAAGCGCAGATCGTGACGAACGGATCGAATGCAAATCAAGCCATGATCTCGAGCGGGACCAATGGCTATCTGCACGATTTAGCCACGAATGCCGTCACGCAGGCATTGACGGGCGATTGCGTAATGGTCGGCATGCTCGACGGCTATTTCATTGCCTTGGATCCATTGACGAGCACGTTCCGCATTTCGGCGCTCAATGATGGAACCGTCTGGGATCCGACGCAGTTCGTCTCGCGTTCCAGTGCGCCTGATAACTGGGTGGCGATGGCCGTCGTTCCACCAGACATCTGGTTCATCGGTAGCAAGACTGGGGATGTGTGGTATGACGCCGGAACATTCCCCATGCCGCTCGCACCTCGAACCGGCATCAGTTACAAGTTTGGGATTGTGGCTCCATTCACACTGAAAGCCTCTGGGGCATCGCTCTTCTGGCTCAGTCGTAATGACGATGGAGGCGGTATCGTCGTTCGCACACGTGGCTATTCTCCGACACCGATCAGTGATGCCGCTGTGGAAACGGCCATCGCCTCGTATGAGCGCGATTTCCTCATCACCGATGCGGAAGCGATGATCTATCAGGAAGAAGGGCACACTTTCTACGTGCTGCACTTCCCCTCAGTGCCTCAGACATGGGTCTATGACATTGAAGAGAACAAGTGGGCGAAACGGAGCTACTGGAATCCCAACACGATGAAAGACGAACTCTGGAGAGCCCGAGTGCATACCTACGCCTTTGGGAAGCATCTCACAGCCGATTTTACGACGAACAACATCTGCGACATGAGCGTTGTGACAGGGACCGAAGCGGACGGATCGGCCATCCGTCGCACTCGGATTGCTCCAGGCATCTTCGATCAGAAGCAGCAGATTCCGATCCGGAATATGGAGATTTTTCTGCAGTCCGGACTGGGACTCAATACCGGCCAAGGATCTGACCCAAAAGTGCTATTCTCTACGAGTGATGACGGCGGCAATACATGGGGGAATGAACGATCCGTATCGGCTGGCAAGATAGGGCAATTCAAGCGAAGATTGCGTATGTGGCGCATGGGCGTCCCACGAGATCGCGTCAATAAGATGGTGGTCACGGATCCGATTCCGTGGCGCATCATCGATGCGTTTATCAACAATGATGGGCTCTGATGGCGACCATCGATCCGCCTCCCTACATTGCGCCAATCGCGGAGGGGCGCAGCGAAGTGATGGGCAGTGCCTGGATGCGCTGGTTTCAGGCCAGCGTATTCAACGTGCTGAGCAGCACGCCAACCGTGTTCTCGGCTCGAGTGGGACTGGTAGCGCAGAATGCGTCGATTGGGACGACGAACATTCCCTTGCCGGCCATCTCGGCTGGGCAATACATCATCAGTTACTATGCGAGGATTACCACACCATCCGGCGTTTCGAGTTCGTTGACGGTGAATTTAGGGTGGACGGAGAGTGCAATTCCGCTGTCATTTTCTGGAGCGGCGATGACAGGCAATACCATTACCACTGTGCAGAGTGGAAGCCAGATGATCATCGCTGATGGAAACACGCCGATAACCTATTCGACGACATATGCAAGCAATGCGGCGAACGACATGCAATATCGGTTGACCGTGATTGTGCAGAGCACCTAGATGATGACGAGGATTCTTCCAGTTGAAGAATGGGATCGACTGAAAGGGATGGATCTCGAAGGGCCGCTGTCGATGATGAATCCTGAGCATGTAGATGTCGTTGTCGTTGAGGATGATGGGAAGATCGTCGCGCATTGGATGCTCGTCTCGATGCTCCATGTCGAGGGGCTGTGGATTGCTCCTGAAGCTCGGAAACGTGGTGCAGTTGCACGTCGGCTGTGGAGTGGGATGCGTCAAACGGTGGCCGCACGAGGCAGTTCTAGCGTGCTCACTGGAGCCGTTTCCGAAGAAGTGAAGGGACTCTTGGATCACGCTGGAGCGATGTCTTTGCCTGACCAGTTTGTCTTGCCAATGAGAGGAAGATAGCAATGCCTGCGGTTCTTGCGATGCCACTGTTTTGGGGCGCTGTCGGGGCGACGGCTGGAGCTGGCGCTGGCATTTATGCCGCCAATAAGCAGTCGGGCGCTGCCGATACAGCCGTCAATGCTCAGACGCAGGCAGCGAACTATGCTGCGAATCTGCAATCACAAGCCGCTCAACGAGCATTGGACTTTCAGAAGCAGCAAGCGGCAATCGATCAGGCCAACTTCCAGAAGACGCAAAGCGCAAACTACGGCCAATATCAATCGAATGCCAACGAGAACTATGGCCAGTATGCCGCTGGAACGCAGACTGACTATGACCGATGGGCACTCCATCAGAACAACATGGGGTATCTCGGACAACTTCTCGGATTGCCAGCACGTCAACTTCCAGCCGCACATATCGCGGCTCCTCCAGTCTTCGGCGCCGATCCTTTCTCGAGCGGAGGAACAGCCTCGAGTGGACCTCCTTCGCAGAGCATCATGGATGCGCTGAAGGCGAACTATAAGAGCTTGGGCTATGCACCAACAGGACCAGGGACAGGGCCGACAGACATTGACTACATGGCGAAGCAAGCACAGGCATCGTTGGATGCTGGAGAACGCCCCCTATCATATTGGTTGGGACCGAATGGACGCATCGCCGCAGAGATTGCGAAGGCCGGCGTGAAGCCGACCGTGGGAGGATAGACCGTGGCCGCGATTACCGATCCGAATGACCCCAGACTGACAGATCCGGCCTATGCCAGTGACCCGGATGTTCTTGCCTATCTGAACGGAATTTACGGTGCTGGTGGAACGGCCATGACACCTCCGACGCCGACCAGCACATGGAATGCGCCAACACAGGCATGGAATCCCACCGGACCAGTCACAGATCCGAATGACCCACGGCTCACGGATCCGGCCCATGCGACAGATCCTGATGTCCTGAGCTATTTGAACGGGATCTATGGACCGAGTGGCACGGCGCTGAACCCTCCACCGACATCTGCCGGAGCACCTGCGCCGACTTGGAATCCTCAGACACAGGCATGGAATGCGCCTCCATCTTCCACAGCAACACCTATTCCTGATCCTGGGACAGTTGGTGGTGGAACGTCTGCTCCTGCACCTGCTCCGACTACTGCATCGCCTACAGCATCTGGAAGTCCCTATTTTGGGATGAACATCGGAGACTTCACAAAGCCATTCACTGAGCAGTTCAACGCACCGGAACGGAAAGATATTCCAGATGCTCCGGTATTCAAAGCGCCAGATTTCAAGACGCCCAATCCGTTTTCGGCTCCAAGTCCAGAGGAAGCTTCGAAGGATCCGGGCTATCAGTTCACGCTTGGGCAGGGATTGCAGTCCTTGTTGAATAGCCGTGCGGCTGGAGGCAAACTCAACTCAGGAGAGACGGGTAAAGCCCTGATCGATTATGGTCAAGCGGCTGGAACAACACAATATACGAATGTCTATAATCGAGATCTGGCCGATTACATGACGAACTATAAGACCCAATATATGGATCCATATCAGAATGCCTATCAGAATGCCCAAGGCGAGTTCGCGCCTAAACTCACGGCATGGTCTGTCAAGGCTCCTCTGATTCAATCTCAGAATAATACGGATTATCAGAATGCCTACAATAAATGGCTAGAAGATTACAAAATGTATACCGACAATCAAAACAATGCCTTCGACAAGTTCTATAAAGTGCTCGGAGGTTAGGGAATGGCTGGCCCGTTTCAGTTTGAGACGTATCACAATCCCTACGTGCAAAGCATTTCGCAATTGATGCTGGCACCAGCGCAAGCACAGGCGCAGGCCGCGCAGACGATTGGACAGGCGCAGGCGAATGCGGCGCTCGCTCGAGGACAAGCATGGAGCGGAGCGGCACAGAACATCGGTCAGGATGTGGCTTCGATCGCACGCCAGTATGCCCAGCAGCAGCAGCAAGCACCGATCAATCAGTTGAACGCGATTCGTGCTAGAGAAGCCGCACGTCTAGAGGCTGGAGGCCAAGCCGTTGCACGCATGGAACAGCCGCAACAACTACCGCCTGGAGTCGAAGGTCCGCAGCCCGAAAATTATCTCACACCGGAAGGTCTGTTTGACATCCCGAAGATGTCGAAAGCGCTGAGTGGGATGGGCTATGGAGACAAGGCGCCAGATCTGCTCCAACATGCTGAGACGATCAATAACTCGATTCAAAAGAGCATTGAGAACGAAAAGCAGTCCGCGAAGGACCATGCGGTGCTGCTGGGCGATTTGGCCGCTGGCGCGCTGAAACTCGCAAATGCTGGCACACCGCTCGAGCAAGCAATGGATACCGTGGTCCAGCCAGCACTCGCGACGAAGCGGATCAAGCCAGAAGAATATGCACAGGTCAAGCAGCAACTGATGGCACTGTCGCCTGATAAACAGGTAGCAGGTTTGACTAGTCTAATGGACCAAGCGGCTCAGATTTCACCAAATAAGACACTTGCGGAAGGTGCGACAGAGACGGATCGCTATGGGCGCGTCGTCGCGACCGGACAACAGAAAGCAGGAGAAGGACAGCACGTCATCAACGGCCAGCTCGTTGGGCCAGACGGAAAGCCGATTGGAGAACCTGTTCCGAAGCAGATCGATCCAATCGAGCAAGCACTCCATCAAGCACAACTCGCAGAGATCAATGCAAAACTTAATGGCACGGTTCCGCTCTCACAGAAGGACCGCGCAGAACTTCAGATCCAGCGCGAACGGCTGGCGATGGAGCAGAAGAACAATGAAGCCGCTCCGACGCTGACGCCTGATGCACTGAACCTCACGGCGAAGATGTATGCCATGACTGGCCAGCTGCCTCCTATGGGACTTGGTAAGACAGGCGCAGCGGTCAGGGCGAGCATCATCAACAAAGCGGCTGACGAATACAAGAGCCTTGATCTGCCGCAACAGATTGCTGCCTATAAGGCCAATCAGCAGTCTCTGACGAAAGTTCAAGGCACGGCTGATAAGGTGTCTGCCTTTGAGAACACGGCAGGCAAGAACCTCGATCAGTTCCTCTCGCTGGCTGAGAAGATTCCAGACACAGGCTCACCGTGGGTCAATCAACCGATCCGATCGTTGGATGTCAAGACACTCGGAAGCACGGACCTCGCAGCAGCAAATGCGGCTCGAGAGGTGGCGCTGCGTGAGATTGCCCGTGTCACAAACGATCCGAATCTCTCAGGTTCATTGACAGATTCTGCACGCAAAGAGATCCAAGGACTCTCACCTGAATCAGCGACATTCGCGCAGATCAAGGCTGTGGCGAAGGTGCTCAGGCAGGACATGGCCAATGTGCATTCTGGCCTGAATGAGCAGATTGCAGACATTCAGAGGCGCATTGCTATACCTCCAGGCCAAGTAGTGCAGCCGACTGCTCCAGCCGCCTTGGTTCCGACGATGCGCTATAACCCTGCCACTGGTAAGGTTGAGCCGATTGTGAAGCCGTGATGGCTGAGAAGGTCATCGACATCCCTGGCGTTGGGCCTACGGCCTTTCCTGATTCGATGTCCGAACAGGAAATCAATGCGGCTGCGACAAGAGCCTATCAAGACGCCAATCCTGGCAAGAAGCAACCGCCTGTGAAGTCATGGGTGGATACCGCCGTGAATGCCATTCCCAGCGTCATGGGAACGGCAGGAGCCATCACAGGCGGGATCGGAGGAACAGCCTTCGGTCTCGGCTTTGGAGGCGTTCCTGGGGCGGCTGGTGGGGCTGCATTGGGCACAGCCACAGGCGAAGCGGCCAAACAACTGATCAATCGCGCTCGAGGCGCTGAGGTTCCAGCCACTTCAGGCGAAGCCGCAGCAGACATCGCTATTCCGGCCACGATTGCCGGTGTCTCGACTGGCGTCATTGGGGTTGGGACCAACCTTGCTAGGCCATATGTCGGTGCTGCCTTGCAGAAGGTTGGTGGTCTCATGGAGTCTCCAAAGACCGTGAGGCAACTCGCTGGGCAAGGCGTTGCTGCTGCTGGCAGGGCGATCGATGCGGCACAATCAACTCCTGCTCCAAAGATGGTTCTCAATGCCACAGACATCGGTCGCATTCGACAATTGATGTCTGTCGGTGTTCCTCAAGGCGAAGCCACACGGCAAGTCTGGAATCTGAAAATTCAGGCTATCGTTCAAGGCTGGAAGCCGTAGAATAAGGACCAGATGGCCTCAGGGACATACGCCCCAGACCCGTTTGAGCAATATTGCGATGATGACGGGAATCCGCTTTCCAGTGGATCACTGACGACGTATGCCGCTGGAACGTCCACACCAGTGGCGACCTATTCTGATGTCAACCTAACCGTCGCGAATACCAATCCGATTAGTCTCGATGCAGCAGGTAGACCGACGAGCGGGGCAATCTTCCTCACACCAGGAGTCTCTTACAAGTTCATCCTCATGGATGTTCTTGGAGCCACGGTCGCGACCAGAGATAACATCGCGGCGGTTCCGCTGAATCCCAATGTCACGGGCACATGGGTTCCTGTCATTGGCGGATCAACGAGTCAAACTGGCCAGACCTATGGCCTACAATTCGGCTCCTATATCAAACTAGGAACAGTCGTCATCCTGTTCTATTCAGTGAGTCTCACTGGGAAAGGCGCGATCGTCGGCAATCTTCAGCTCAAAGGATTACCATTTGCGGCGAATTTCGGCACGGCTACTACCATTGGTGCATGGAATAACACAAATACGAATTGGATTACCCTGTCATTATTGGTGGCGTTCAATGATAGCGTCGCGACGATAGAAGGGGTGAATGCGGCAGGCACGTCAAGTCTAACCAATCTTACAACGGCAGACATTACCAATACGTTCTTCCTCAATGGTTCGTTGACGTATTCAACATCGAGTTAGCGTGCATGCCATCCCGTTTCTCACACCGCAGCACGAAAGCTCCACATCGGAGCCGAGGGACTTTGGTCATGAAGATCAAGTGAGCCCGCCACGCGATGAGTCTCGGCGGTCCACAGACGCATCGCGACTCTCCTTCAATCTCCAAACGGTGCTGCTCATCGTCAGCGGTGTGCTGGCGACGACTGGTGGATTTTGGGTTGCGACATCACAATTGCGATCCGATGTGGCGGTCATCCGTCAGGTGCAAACCGATCAATCCAAGATTGATGAGATGAAAGCCAAACTGGAAGAAGCGAATCAGAAACTCATGCAGCAAAGCATCGAATCGCTGCGTGGCGAAGTGAACAGCGTGCGCGGACTCGTGCAACTCGCCAATATTGACATCGGCAATGTGCGCCGAGAAATGAACGATCGAGGAGCAAAAAAATGAGCAACGGCGCAGGTTCAACGTGGAAGATGCTTCCATGTTTTGCCGCGCTTCAGATCGCTCACGGTCATCTGATGAATGCCATATTCGGCTGCGATCACTTCTTGCGTGCGGCCATCTATCAGGATGGCGATAGCCATCGCTTCGGTCAATTTGGCTTGACCATGCCGTTCTCCGTATCGGTGTCGACCTTTCTCAACGCAGTCCTGCATGTTCGCTTTGCGGTCACCAAGGAATAAATGCTGAGGGTTCACGCACGTCTTATTGTCGCAACGGTGGCAGACATCCATGCCTTGCGGAATCTCTCCGACAGCGAAGGCATAGGCTAACCGATGGGCATAGAACATTCGCTGCCTCACGCCTTTGCGCTGCAAGGAGAAAGTTCCATAGCCGGATGTGTTGACGTTGCTGTTCCACGTCCAGCATTCATCAGGGCTTCCTTTGGTGACTTTCGACCAGAAGCGATTCACGTCTTGACTCATTCGGCCATTCTATCACAACAGGAGATACGTTAATGTCAAACGGCGCAGAATGTTGTGCCTTGGGGATTTGCTGTCCTCCCGCTGAACAGCGAGCGGCCTTGGCGAAGATTCTGGTGCGGGATACTGGCTGCGATGATGACGAAGCGGATGCCGCAGCCCAATGCGTGCTCAATCATTTCGCTCTGGCGCCCAAAGCGTTCGACGCAGTGGTGGCAGACATCGTTGAACGGGCCAGAAAGCATTTCGCCTCTGGCGTATAAAAGCGGCGATGGGTGACGCTGAGGTAGCCGTTGCGCAGACTACGGCTGAAGAGGAACGGCAATCGGCTGGGAAGCGGGCCGAAACGGAACTTCGCACGGCTGGCCAACGGCAAGTCAATCTCATATGGGAGACAACCCAGCAACGAATCGCCTT
>Ga0247678_1000064_pt1 | contig 35777 bp, 42 predicted proteins | sample CNK19_metaG_FD_182801 | JGI IMG/M metagenome (GOLD analysis project Ga0247678, IMG submission 182801) | Soil microbial communities from Purdue University Martell Research Forest, Indiana, United States - CNK19 | ecosystem: Environmental > Terrestrial > Soil > Temperate forest > Bulk soil... | reverse complement strand
CTCGGGATTCGCCGCGATCAGCGCTCTCGCGAGCGGCGCCGCGTCGGCGAAATCCGGGCCCTGGTGCGACACGCGATACGCGCCCGAGATCTTCACGTAGGCCTTGCCGGAGCGCAGCAACTCGACGAGGTCGGAGAAGCCCGGCTGGGCGACGCCGAGCGCCGCCTGGGCGCGGCCGAAATGGTCGAACACCACCGGCACCGGCGACGCAGCCACGAGATCCTTGATCGAGGAGATCACCGGCAGGGTGACGTACATCTGGATGTGCCAGCCGCGCGCCTTCATGCGCTCGGCGGCGGCCTGGAAGCGCTTGCGCGCGGCCGCCGGGTCGGGCGCGGCGCTGCCGGTCGCGAGATTGATGCGGATGCCGCGGATGCCGGCGCGCGCCATCGCGTCGAGCTCGCTCTCGGGAGTCTTGTCGTCGATCACCGCGATGCCGCGCGCGTTGTTGCCGCGCGCCTTCATGCCCCACAGCGTGGCCGAGTTGTCGGTGCCGTAGACGCTCGGGGTGACGATGACCACGCGCTGCATGTGCAGCGCCTTGTGGAGCTGCGCCATCTCTTCCGGCAGCGCGGGCTCGGGCGTGTAGACGCGCCCCGCGAACATCGGGAATTCGCGCATGTCGCCGTGGATGTGCGTGTGGCAATCGCACGCGCCGGCCGGGACCTCGAAATTCACGGCGCTCGCCGGCTGCGAAGCCTTCGCGAGCGCGAGGCGCGGCGCGACGCAGGCCGCGGCCGCGGCGAGCAACATCTGGCGTCGGGTAAGCATGTCCTTCCTCCTCAGAACTGGTAGCGCCGCAAGCCGCCGTCGACCGGGATCACCGCGCCGGTGATGTAGCGCGCGAGCGGCGAGGCGAGAAAGCAGGCGAGGTTCGCGAGATCCTGCGGCTGGCCGTACTCGCCCACCGGGATGTCGTGCTCGCTCTCGTGCTTCCGGAACTCGGGCGCATAGTTGCGCAGGATCTGCTCGCTGATGATGCGGCCGGGCGGAATGCAGTTGACGGTGATGCCGTGCTTTCCGACCTCGCGCGACAGGCCCTTGGCCCACGAGTGCATCGCGGCCTTCGCCGCGAAAGCACCGTTGAGCCCCTCGGGCTCGGACTTGCCCGTAACGTTGATGATCCGGCCCCACTTGCGCTCGATCATCTGCGGGAGCAGCGCGTGCGCGAGCTGGCGCTGGCGCACGAAGTTGAGCGTCAGCGCCTCTTCCCACTGGGCGTCGGTGGACTCGAGCGTGAAGCGCCGGCTCCCGCCGGCGTTGTTCACCAGGATATCGATCGACCCGAGGCCTGCCAACGCTGAATCGGAAATCTTCTTGACAGAATCTGGTTGAAGGAAGTCGCACTCGATGATCACGAGCTTCGAGCCGATCTCCTTCTCCAGCTCCTCGAGGAGATTGCGCCGGCGCGCCATCACGGCGAGGCGCACGCCCTCCCTGGCCAGCGTCGTCGCGATGGCGCGGCCGATGCCCATGCTCGCACCGGTGACGAGCGCCGTGCGGCCGCGTAATTGGAGCTCCATGGCGCCGGACTTTACTTCAGAAGGTCCATGCCTAGCGCCGGTTGAACTGAAGGATGTGCATGCCGGTGTTGGCGCGGTCGACGACGTAGATGAAGCCGCGGTCGTCCACCTCGAGGTTATTCGACTGGATCGCCACCTTGCAGCGGTCTCCCGAGGGGGTCTTCACGCAGCGCTTGTCGGTCTTCGCGGTCGTGGCGGGGATGTAGTAGCCCGCCTCGCGCGGATGGTACGGGTCGCGGATGTCGATCGCGCGCACCCCGGCGTTGAACCAGGTCACGAAGATGTACTGCCGCGCGTACATCGGCGGCTGGTTCTCGTTCGAGGAATGCGCGCCGAAGCGCCCGCCGCGGCTGCAGAAGCCGCCCTTCGAGTCGGGATGGTTCTCCGGCACGTTGAACGTGGCGACGCCCACCGGCGTTTTCTCGTCGGTGATGTCGGCGACGAAGACGTGCTGGCGCGGCTCCTGGCACTCGTTGGAGAGCTCCTCGTCGATGATGAAGGCGAAGTCGCGCCGGTTGGCGCCCTTGTCCTTGGCGAACTCGGCGAGGTCCATGCCGAGCACCGGCAGCGCGGTGTGGACTCCGTTATTGATCGAGAGGTCCATGCGGCCGATCTGCGGCGCGAGCAGGTTGGCCGGCGTCGGCTCGTGGGGCCCGGCAAGGAGCTTCGCGCGATCGACGATCTGCAGCACCCCGGACTTGTTGGTGCCGTAGGCGAAATAGATGCGATTGCCCTTGATCCCGGTCGAGATCGGGCCGTGCAGGTCGGTGGGCACGTCGCCGGTGGCGCCGGGCTGCTGGCCGACCAGGCCGAAGTTGCGGATGAAAGCCGGGTGGGCGGGGTCCGAAAGGTCGAACACCTGGGTCATGCGCCGCGTGCGCCAGCCCTCCACCCCGGAGACGAGGTAGGCGATCCCGGTGTCGCACTCCCACCAGCTCTTGTGCGTGTCCCTCAGCTTGTCGACGACGACCGTGACCCGCGAGGGCTTCTGCGGGTTGGTGACGTCCCAGATCTCGTGCGCCACCTTGCCGAAGCTGCGCAGCAGATAGACCTTGGACTTGTCCGCCTTGGGAAGGTCGGCGCCGTTGCACGCGCGCACCATCTGCGCCCCGCCGGCCTCGCCCTCGCCCGCCTCGCCCGGAATGTGCGCCAGGTAGCGCGGCGCCTTCGGATCCGTGACGTCGACGATCGAAGTGCCGTTGTCTTCCTGCTGGCCCGTGAGCGGATTCATCGCCTTGCCCCCGTGGTGGCCGACGTAGGCGATCCAGCGCCCGCCCTGCTGGTGAAGGATCGGCTGGTAGGCGCTGCGCCCCTGGAGCTCTTCGTGGCCGACGAGCGTCATGTTCGACGCGCTCGCTCCATGCTGGGCAAATGCCGAACCGGCGAAAACTGCCAAAACGAAGAACGCGAGCAGTCTCATCACTAGAGCCCCCTCCTTGGGGTGCGTAGATCCTACCGGACTCGGCTCTCCGGCACGTTGTTTGCGGTGAAACGCGCACTGGCCCAGCCAGAAGAGATTCGACTTCCTTTTCAACCAGGAGACTGTATGAACTTCAAGAAATTGTTGGTCGTAGCGGTGGCCGGAGCCTTCGCTGTGCCCTTCGCGGCGCAGGTGTCGGCGGCCGGTGACAACATGATTCTTGCGCAATCCGGGACCAGCGCCGTAGGCAACGGCCCCACCGGCGGCACGCCCAGCCCGCAATCTGCGGGTGAGCCGAAGGCGCCGACGGCGGGCAGTTCCACGGGCAGCAGCGCCAAGCCGTCCAAGCGCGCGAGCCGGGGCGAGGCCGATTTCTCCGCCATGGATACCAACCACGACGGCATGATCTCGCGTGCCGAGTGGGATGCGCATCACCGCGGCGCGTCGGCGAGCGGCGGCTCGACCGCGGCTCCGGCGGGTGCGGCGACCGCGCCCGCGGCGCGTGGCAAGACCGGCTCGACCGCGGGCCCGGGCGAAGCCGCCCCGCGCACCGCGCCCTCGAGCGACTCGGCGACGAGCCCCTCGACCAGCGGCACGGGCAAGGCCGGCGCAGGCCAGTAAGCCGGACGGACTACGGCGCCCGGGAAACCGGGCGCTTCTTTTTTTGGAGAGACCCACTTGAGACCGGTACTTGCAGCGCTCGTCGCTTCAGGAGTCCTGGCGGGCGCCGCGCATGCGGCGCCGCGCGCCGAGAGCCCGATGGAATGCGGCGTCGCCGCGGACATGGCCGTAGTGGCGCACTCGCTTGCGCGCGAGCAGATCCAGCGCCCTAAGGCGGACGCCATCATGGTGCGCATCTACGACGTGTCGGAATCCGACCGCGGCAAGGAGTTCCTGCGTGACATTACCGACGCCGCGTACGGCGCCGACCAGCAGGCGAACGCCTCGGCCGGCGGCACCGCATCGAGCCAGCAGTTCGCCGAGCGGCTCTACGCCGCGTGCATGAAGAGCGGCGGCGACATGGACGCGATCCTCGGCCGGCGCTCCTGATTACTCGGCCTTCGCGCCCGACTCCTTGACGAGGCGCGCCCACACCGGCGCCTCGCGTTTGAGGTAGGCGCCGAAGTCGGCCGGCGAGGCTGACCCCGACACCTCGGTCCCGTCGCGCGCGAGCGCCGGAGCGACGCTCGGCGCGCGTAGCGCTTCGCTGGTCGCGGCGTAAAGGCGCCGCGTCACCTCGGCCGGAGTCGCCGCCGGGACGAAGAACCCATACCAGAACGAAAGCTCGTAGTTGGGCAATCCCGCCTCGGCCATGCCCGGCACTCCGGGCACGAGCGGCGTGCGCTCGCGGCTGGTCACCGCGAGCGCGCGCAACCGGCCTGCCTGGACGAGCGGCAGGACCGACGGCGGGGTCGCGAACGAAAGCTGGGTATCGCCCGCGGCCACTGACTGCACCGCGGGGGCGCCGCCCTTGAAGGGCACGTGCACGATGTCGATGTCGGCGACGCGGCGAAAGAGCACGGCCGCCATGTGCGGCGCCGAGCCGTTGCCCGAGGACGCGTAGTTCAGCTTCCCCGGATTTTTCTTCGCGAGAGCGACCAGCTCGCGCAGGCTCGTCACGCCGAGCGCGGGATTCACCGCGACGACGAGCGGCGACGAGGTCACTTTGCTGACCGGGGCGAGGTCCCTCAGCGGATCGAACGGGTTGGCGGGCGAGAGCAGCGGATTCACCAGGATGCTCGAGGGGCTCGCGATCAGCAGCGTGTAGCCGTCGGCGGGGGACTTGGCCACGTACTCGGCGGCGATGCTCGAGCCGGCGCCGGGCCGGTTGTCCACCACGATCGGCTGGCCGAGGTTGCGCTGGAGCGGCTCCTGCAGCGTGCGCGCGACGAGGTCCGCGGCCCCGCCCGGCGCGAAGCCGACCACGAGACGAATCGGGCGGGACGGGAATGGCTGGCCGAATGCATCAAAAACGAATGCATTCGAAATCACCAAAAGGAGCGAAATCCAGAGTTTCATGAAAGAGCCTGGTCGAGCGCGGTCATCAGCGCGCCGAGCTTCGGCGGGCTGGCTTCGAGGGAAACCCTGATACCGGCGTCGCGCAGCGCCGCGGAAGCCACCGGGCCGATCGAGGCGACGAGCGTGCGGTTGAGCGCGGCGCGCAGCCGCTCGGCGCGCCCCGCGCCGGCGACGGCGAAGAGGTTGCGCACCTGCTCCGCGTTGGTGAGCACCACTGCGTCCAACTCGGCGCGCTCCAGCGCGCCGATCAGCGCTTCGAGCGGCGCCGTGTCCGCCGGCAGCGCCCAGCGGTAAGTCGGAATCTCGACCACCGCCGCGCCGCGCCCCTCGAGCGCGCGGTCGAGCTCGACGTTCGCGGCTCCATGTCTCTGGACGATGACGCGCTCACCCTCCAGCGCAAGATCCCGGATCGATTCGAGCAGCTCCTTGGTGGTGAACGGGTCCGCCGCATAGCGGTCGATGCGCACGCCCCTCGCGCGCAGCGCCGCGGAAGGCTTTGGACCACGGACCGCAACAGCCATCCTGGATAGGAGCTCCGTTAACCTGGTGGTTGCCCCAAGGGAATCCGTCGCAGCAAACAGCGCGCGCGTGCCGACACCGGTCTGGAAGATGGCGAGCTTCGCCGGCCGCTCCTCGAGCGAGCGCACGAGCGCGGCGATGGCGTCCGGATCGAGGTCGGGCAGCTCGGCGAGCGCCGGCGCGTGGAACGCGACCCCGCCGCGCCCTTCGACCAGCTCGACGAGCTGGCGCCCCAGCCGGCTCTCGAGGATCGCCACCTTCTTCCCTTTTATACTCATCGGGCAAGCCGCGAGTTCGCGAGCGCAAGGCGCTCGACGGCATTGCGCACCAGCGCCCGCGTGAGGTGAAGCTGCGCGCTGTGGCTCAGGCCCTCCAGGGTCTCGGGCTGGAACTCGGCCACGACCACGTCGGTGGCCGCCTCGACGGTGGCCTCGCGCGGCTCCTCGCCGCCGCGGATGAACGCCATCTCGCCGAAGCACTCGCCTTCGTGGATCATGCTTAGGAGGCGCCCTTTCTTGGTGACCTTGACCTCGCCCTTGGCGAGGAAGTAGAAGCTCGTGCCCGACGCATTCTCGCGCAGGATGGTGCTGCCCTTGTCGCGCCGCGTCCACCGCGCCGCGCCGGCGAGCTCCCAGAACTCGGCGTCGCCCAAAAGCTGCAGCATCTCGACCTTCGACAGGGCGAGGTATTTCTCGCTGTCGGCGACCAGGCTCGGCGGCTGCACCAGGCCGATCACCTTCGAGAGCTCGACCGCGAACTGCGCCCAGGTGCCGTAGCGGTGCGCGGGGTCCTTCCGCAGGGCGCGCAGCACCACCGCGTCGATCTCGCGCGGCAGCGTCGGCCGCAGCTCGCTCGGCGGCCGCGGTTCGGCGCTCGTGATCTTCTCGATCAGCGCCTCGAGCTTGTCGGCGGTGAAGGGCCGGCGTCCGACCAGCAGCTCGTAGAGCACCACGCCGAGCGAGTAGATGTCGCTGTGGAAGGTCGGCTCCTCTCCGCGCAGCTGCTCCGGCGCCATGTAATAGGGGGAGCCCATCGTGGCTTCCTGCGCCGGCTGGCTCTTCTTGAGGAACGCGGCGCCGAAATCGGCGATCTTGATGTCGGTGCCACCCGCGATCATGATGTTCGACGGCTTGAGGTCGCGGTGCACGATGCCCTGCTCGCGGTATGCGTAGTCCATCGCCGTGCAGCACTTGAATGCGATCTGCAGCACGTCGGCGGGCGGCAGCAGGGTCCCGGGCTTGGAGTGCTGCGACAGGTCTCCGCCGATGACCAGCTCCATCGCGATGTGGCCGGACTCCTCGCCCACCACGGCGTCGAGGATCGCCACGATGTGCGGGTGGCGCAGCTTCCCGGCGAGCGAGGCCTCGTTCAGGAACTGCGAGCGGTGCATCGCGCCGAAGCGCTGATCGCGGAACACCTCGGGCTCGAGCGTCTTGAGCGCGACCTCGCGGCCGGTGAAAGTGTCCTTCGCCAGGTACACCGTCCCGGTCGACCCCTTGCCGAGCAGCTTCTGGACGTCGTACTTGCCGACCTGGAGGCGAAGCTCGAGCTCAGGCATTCACGTACGCGGTTTTCACCGTGGTGTAGAACTCCACCGCGTAGCGGCCCTGCTCGCGCGGCCCGTAGCTCGAGCCTTTGCGGCCGCCGAAGGGCACGTGATAGTCGACGCCCGCGGTCGGCAGGTTGACCATCACCATGCCCGCGGCGGAATTGCGCTTGAAGTGCTCGGCGTGCTTGAGCGAGGTGGTGGCGATGCCGGACGAGAGCCCGTAGGGCGTGTCGTTCGCCATCGCGAGCGCCTCGTCGTAGTCCTTCGCCCGGATGACCGAAGCCACGGGCCCGAAGATCTCGTCGCGATTGATGGTCATCTGCGCGGTCGTGTCCACGAACAGCGCCGGCTCGAGGTAGAAGCCTTCGGTCGCGCGCTTGAGGCGCTCGCCGCCCGCGGCGAGCTTCGCGCCTTCCTTGCGCCCGAGCTCGATGTAGCGCAGGTCCTGCTCGAGCTGCTGCTTGTCGACGACCGGGCCGATGTCGGTGCCCTCCTTCAACGCGTCGTCCACCTTCAGCTTTTTCATCTTTTCGACCAACGCGGCCACAAAGCGGTCGTGGATCCCCTGCGTGACGATGAGCCGGCTCGACGCCGTGCAGCGCTGCCCGGTGGAGAAGAAGGCGCTCTGGAGCGATACGTTCACCGCGGTGTCGAGATCCGCGTCGTCGAGCACTACCTGCGGATTCTTCCCGCCCATCTCGAGCTGCACTTTGGCGAGGCGCGCGGCGCAGTTCTGCGCCACCCGCCGTCCGACCGCCGCGGATCCGGTGAAACTGATTGCATCTACCTCGTGACTATTTGAGAGCAGCTCGCCGACGACACTGCCGCGGCCCATCACCAGGTTGAACACGCCCGACGGCACGCCGGCGCGCGCGATGATCTCGGCGAGCGCCCAGGCGCAGCCCGGCACGAGGTCGGCGGGCTTGAACACCACGCAGTTGCCGTAGGCGAGCGCAGGAGCGATCTTCCACGCCGGGATCGCGATCGGGAAATTCCAGGGCGTGATGATGCCGACCACGCCGACGGGCTCGCGCGTGATCTCCACCTTGATGCCCGGGCGCACGGACGGCAGGACCTCGCCCGCCTGGCGCACCACCTCGCCGGCGAAAAACTTGAAGAGATAGCCCGCGCGCATCGCTTCGCCGACGCCTTCGGGCTTCGTCTTGCCCTCCTCGCGCGAGAGCAGCGCGCCGAGCTCGTCCTTGCGCGCGAGGATCTCGTTGCCGATCCGGTCGAGCATGTCGGCGCGCGCCTGCACGCCGCCGCGCGACCACGCGGGGAACGCCGCGCGTGCCGCCGCGATCGCGGCGCGCACCTGCGTTTCGTTCGCACGCGCGTACTCCCCTACCACATCGGAAAGGTTCGAGGGGTTAATATTGGGCGCGGGCTCGGCGGCTTCGGCCCACGCGCCCGCGATGTAATTCTGGTGCACGGCCATCATTCACCTCCGGTGCGAATCATGCCACGACCGCTCGCCTTTCTTGTTGTTCTGATTCTCCTGCCATGGAGCGCGGCAGCGCAGGTGACCGTGCAGGAATACCAGGTCCCGCGCGGTCACCGCGTGCACGACGTCTGGGCCGACCGCGCGCCCGACGGCCCGGTGTGGATCTCGGTGCAGGGCGGCGGCGAGCTCGGCATCCTCGATCCCAAGAGCGGAAAATTCAATTTCGTTCCCCTTGGACCGGGCTCCGCGCCGCACGGCGTCATAGCGGGGCCGGATGGTGGAGTGTGGCTCACCGACGGCGGGCAGAATGCCATCGTGCGAGTGGACCCGCGCAGTGGTCCCAATTCGAAGCAAGTCAAGGTGTGGAAGCTGCCCGACGACTCGGGCTACGCCAACCTCAACACTGCGACATTCGATCTGAAGGGCGTGCTCTGGTTCACCGGGCAGAGCGGCATCTATGGCCGCCTCGATCCGAAGTCCGGCGACATGAAGGTATTCAAATCGCCGCGGGGCCGCGGCACCTACGGCATTCAGACCACCCCCGACGGCGCGGTGTACTACGCGTCGCTCGCCGGCTCGCACATCGCGCGCATCGACAGCGCTACCGGCGCCGCCACCGTCATCGAGCCGCCGACGCGCAACCAAGGGGCGCGGCGCGTGTGGACCGACTCCAAGGGAGCGGTCTGGGTGTCCGAATGGAACTCGGGGAATCTCAGCCGCTACGAACCGAAGAGCGGCAAATGGTCGCTGTGGAAGCCGCCCGGCGAGAGCGCTCAGCTCTACGCGGTCTACGTGGACGAGACCGACAAGGTCTGGGCCTCGGAGTGGGCCTCGCAGACGATGCTGCGCTTCGATCCCGCCACCGAAAAGTTCGAGAGCTTCAAATCCTCGAGCGCCTACGCCAACGTGCGCCAGATCCACGGCCGCAAGGGCGAGGTGTGGACCCCCGAGTCGGGCGCCGACAAGATCGTGGTCTATCGATACAAGTAGCAGCCGTCAGGTTGCGTGACTCCAGGCCTCCAGCGCGCCTTCCTTCTGCCACGCCTGGAGTTGGAGTTTCAACTTTTGCGCCGTCCGGGAATCGGACGGCATGACGACCATGGCTCGTGGGGTTGGTGTGCGGTAGAGCGATCCAAAGAACTCGAGGACCGTGGCGAACATGTCCACGGTCAGCAGATCGATGGATTCCTTGAATACGACTTTGACGCGGTCGGTGCCGACGCTCGTTGCCATTTCGCACCACAAGTTACCGGGGAATTGCGCCGCGGCAAACGAACTACGACACAGATTTGGGTTTTCAACCTAACTCATGCCGACAGCGTGCGGTGCAACTCCACGATTTCCAATGCAGCATCGGCCGGTAACGGCCGCCGCTGCCCGGTTTCGCTGAAGCCCGCCTGGCGATAGAACGCGAGCGCGGCGGCGCTTGCCGCCGGCGCCCAGAGCCGCAATCGCTCGATGCGCCGTCGGCATCACGCAATCCATAGATCGAGCCGTGGATCGCGTCGCCTTCGCAGGTGAGGAACATCACATGCCGCGGCTTCGCCAAACGCGTCCGGCGCGTCGAAGCGCGCGCAGCCGAACATCCCGGTCCAGTCTCCGAACCCTCAGGGAGCTCGGCCTCATCCGCGCCGATGGACCCTGAGGTCCAGCCCCTTCACGGTGAACAGGAGGACGAGCACGGTCGCTACCATGAACACGAGGCTGATCGGGCGGGTGAAGAAGACGGTGGGGTCGCCGCGCGAGAGGAGCATCGCGCGGCGCAGGTGCTCTTCCATGAGCGGGCCGAGGACGTAGCCGAGAAGGAGCGGCGCGGGCTCGCACTCGAGCTTCGCGAGCACATAGCCGAACACGCCGAGCGCGGCGCAGAGATAGACGTCGACCGGGTTGTTGTTCACCGCGTAGTTGCCGATGCAGCAGAACATGACGACGCACGGGAAAAGCCAGCGATAGGGAATGCGCAGGAGCCGCACCCACACGCCGACGAGGGGCAGGTTGAGCACCAGGAGCATGAGGTTGCCGATCCACATGCTGGCGACGATCCCCCAGAAGAGCTCCGGGTTCCCCGTGACCACCTGAGGTCCCGGCGTGACGCCCTGCATGACCATCGCGCCGAGCATCAGCGTCATGACCGCGGTGCCGGGGATGCCGAGCGTCAGGGTGGGGATGAAGGAAGCCTGCGCCGCGGCGTTGTTCGCCGCTTCCGGCGCCGCGACGCCCTCGATCGCGCCCTTGCCGAAGCGCGCGGGCTCGCGCGCGATCTTCTTCTCGAGCATGTAGGCCGCGAACGACGAGAGCGCGGGGCCGGTGCCCGGCAGCAGGCCGAAGAACGCGCCCACGCCGGTGCCGCGCATAGCCGGCCAGAACGAGCGCGCCAGCTCGGCGGCGTTCGGCATGATGCTCGTAAGAGCGCCGGTGTACGCGGTCTGCGGCTCACGCCGCTCGAGGTTGGTCGCGATCTCCGCCACCGCGAAGAGTCCCACCGCGATCACCGTGAAGCCGACTCCGTCGACGAGCTCCGGCACGTCGAAGGCGTAGCGCGGCAGCCCGGAGTTGACGTCGGTGCCGATGAGCCCGATGAGGAGGCCCACCACCACCATCGCCAGGCCCTTCACGGCGTCGCCTTGGGTGAGCACCGCCGAGCCGACCAGGCCCATCAGCATGAGCGAGAAGTACTCGGCCGACCCGAAGGCGAGCGCCCATTCGCCGAGCGGCGGGCCGGCGAGCGCGATGAGGAGCGTGCCGAGACAGCCCGCCAGGAAGGAAGCCAGCGCCGAGATCGCGAGCGCGGCGCCGGCGCGGCCGCCGCGCGCCATCGGATAGCCGTCGAGGCAGGTGACCGCCGAGCTCGTCTCGCCCGGCAGGTTGAGGAGGATCGAGGTGATCGCGCCGCCGTACTGGGCGCCGTAGTAGATGCCGGCGAGCATGATGAGCGCCGGAATGCTCGGCAAATAGAACGTGATCGGGAAAAGCAGTCCAATGGTGGAAAGCGGCCCGATGCCGGGCAGCACCCCGATCAGCGTGCCGAGCGCGACGCCGGCGAAGCAGTAGGCGAGGTTCTGCGCCGAGAGCGCGACTTGAAAGCCGAGCGCGAGGCTCTCGATGACGCCCATCAGAAAGCGACGAGCCGGTACGGAAGCTTGAGCCCGTACACGAATACCGCGGCGGCGAACCCGCTCATCACCAGCGTGAGGACGACGACTTCGTGCCAGCGAGACTGGCGTCCGGCCGCCGCCGCGAGCGGAAACATGGCGAGGAGCGCCGGGACAAGCCCGAAGCGGGGCATGAGGAAGCCGAACGCGAGGATCGAAACGCTGATCCAGGCGAGCGGCCTCCAGTCCCAGGCGAGCGGCTGCCAGTCCCGCGCGCGCGCCGCCCTCACGCCCACCAGCGCGCCAAGGAGGATGAGGAGCCAGCCCAGGGCGACGGGAAAGTACCCCGGCCCCATCTGCATCGCGGTGCCGACCGGATAGCCGCGCGCCCCGTATAGCGCGAACGCCCCGATCGCGATGAACAGCAGCGCCGCCAGGATGTCGCGGTGCAAGTGCACCGGGCGAAGAATAGAAAAAAAATCGGGGTCTTGGCCCCGATTTTGTAACTCCCTACCCCAGTGACTCCCTGCTGCCGGTTCGGCCGGGGAGCCTCCCTGCAGGTCCCCTTATGGTTCCGGTATGTTCCGGTATCCGGCCGACCGAACCGCTACGGCTCAGTGAAGCGTGCGCGCGAAGGTGCGCCCGCGCAGGTAGTCGTATGCGTGCGGCTGCTCGTAGACGAGGTCCGAAATGGCCGCGGTGATTTCGTCGTAGATCTCGCCGTACTGCTCCTGGTCGAGCTTCGGGAAGATGCCGATCTCGGTGACGAAGAGGTCGGCGTCGGGAATCCGGTTCTTGTCCAGGTCCTTCGGCAGGCCGGCGCGGTCCTGGACCGCGAAGCCGCACAGGGCCGGGCAGCGCGCGAAGAGCACCTTGATCTTGCTCGCCACGTCGGCTTCGAGGCGGCTGAGCATGGTTTCCGGGAGGCCGGGTTTGAACTCGAGAGTCTTCATGAATCGCATGCCTTTGACGGTAATTTCCCTCGCCAAGAACGTTACACGGCGTGTCACGAAAACACCAATAGGGAAATACCTGACCCAACTACACCAAAACCCCTAGCCGGGAAAAATCGGTGCCGCCGCAGCGGCCGCGCGGCCTTTGTGGGGATTTGTTACGGCTGCGAAACCGAGGGGAAGGCTGAGGGTCAGTGCAGCGTGCGGGCGAACGTGCGGCCGCAGATGAGCTCGCTCGCCTCGGGATGCTCGGCGAGCAGCTCCGCGAGCGTGGCAGCGATGTCCTCGAAGATCTCGCCGGAGTCGTCGTCGGCGAGCGAGGGCAGGATGCCTACGTCGGAGATGAAGAGCTCATCCTCGTCGCCGGTGCGCGAGCAGTGGTCCGGAACATCCTGCAGACCGCGCACCGAAAACCCTGCGAGCGACGGATAGCGCTGGAACAGCGATTCGATCGACGCTGGAACGGGCTTTTTCATGGCTCCAGCGTAAGAGGCTTTGGTTTCGCTTCTGGGCCAGCCCCCCGGGCCCGTGCGGCGTAGGTCGAATCCTGTCGCGGGGTGGCGACGTTTTCGGCAGGATCTACACGCCGTTGATGAACCTGACAGGCGCTAGTGCAGGTGCCGCACGAAAGTGCGCCCGGTAAGCACGGAGCGCGCGTCCGGCCGCGAGCAGATGAAGTCGAGCAGGCCGACGGCGATCTCGTCGTAGACGCGCTCGGTCAACGCGGGCTCCAGCTCGGGATAGATGCCGATATCGGTGACCACCAGCCCCTCGAGCGCTGCCGTCTGCAGGTGCTTGGGCAGGCCGGCCGCGTCCTGGATGGAGAATCCCTGCAGCGCGGGGCAGCGCTCGAAGATCGCGCCCACGCGGTTGACGAGGTCGTCTTCGATGTGCGGCTCTGAGGCGAGGCTGTCCAGCTCGACGAGTTTCATGCCCGCAGTGCCGCAAGTTCCGGGCCCGGCAGGCATCGCCGAACGCTAACCTAAGCCCTTGTAAAAACTACTGTTTAGTGCAGTGCGCGCACGAAAGTCCTGCCGCGCAGCCAGGTGCCCGCCTCGGGCAGCTCGGCCACCGCCTGCGTGATCGCGCGGGCGATGTCGGCGTAGACCTCGTCGTACTGCTTGGTGCCGCGCTTGGGGTAAAGCGTGATCTGCGTGATGAAAAGCTCGCCCGTGAGGCTTTGGCGGTCGATGTGGTCGGCGAGGCTGGCCTTGTCCTGGATCACGAACCGGTGGAGCTCCGGCTGGCGGCTGAAGACGGCGTGTACCTTGGCCTCGGCGCGGACCGCGCGCATGCGCGCGTCCAAGTCCGGCCGGTCGGGACCCCGGTTCGTTTCGCCCCCCTGCGACACATCGTCACGATATCACCTATACGGCGGGCGGGGCATGACGTATGCCCTCGGCCCCCGCGCGCCCCCCCGGCTAGAGTGTCGGCGATCAGACGATGGACATTCCGACCTACGAACCGGCCGCCGCGCTCGATTTCTTCAAAGCCGGCGGCGAAGTGGAAACGATTCCGGCCGGCCGGACGATCTTCCGTGAGGATCGCGGGCGGCGCTCGTTCTTCGGCCGCGACAAGATGTACCTCCTGCTCAAGGGCCGCGTCAGCCTCACCGCGGCCGCGCACGAAATCCGCTCGGTGAAGGCCGGCGAAATCTTCGGCGAGATGGCGGCGCTCGCCCGCACGCCGCGCAGCGCCACGGCGGTGGCAAAGACGCCGTGCCGGCTGATCGCGCTCGATTCCAAGCAGTTCCGCAAGGCGCTCGCGAAGAAGCCCGCCTTCGCGCTCATGCTGATGAAGGTGATGGTCGCGCGGCTGCGCGAAGCGGTGGCGCGCGCCAAGGACAAGGGCGCCCTGAGCGTCCCGGACCCCGAGGACGTCCCGCAGGAGCCGCCGGTGTTCGATCCGAAGTCGCTCGCGGACATGGTGCGCGGGTTGTGCGACGATGCACCGGTGACCTTCATGCGCAACCAGGTGATCCTCGAGGAAGGCCAGGTCGGAACGCGCATGTACGCGGTGCTCGACGGGCGCATCGCCGTGAGCATCAACGGCGCCGTGGTCGACCGCATCGGCCCGGGCGGGATGCTCGGCGAGCTGGCGCTGATCGACCAGTCGCCGCGTCTCGCGAGCGCGGTCGCCGAAGACAACGTCACCCTGCAGCCGATCAACCGAAACGCCTTCATCGCACTCGTCAAGCTCGATCCGGAGCTCGGCGCGGCGCTTCTGGCCGCGCTCGCCGAGCGGTTGCACTACCTCACCGGACGGCTGAAATAGCGAAGCTTTTCTACGGCTGGAAGATGGTCGGGGCGGGCTGCGGCCTGCAGGTTCTGCAGGCGGGGCTGCTGCACCATGCCTTCGGCGGCTACCTCGCGGTGCTGCAGGACGACCGCGGCTGGAACAAGACCCAGCTTTCCGGGGCGGCCGCGCTCCAGCAGATGGAGAGCGCCATCATCGGGCCGGCGCTCGGCTGGATCATGGACCGTTTCGGCCCGCAGGGCGTGATCCGCCTCGGCGTGGTGATGTTCGGCCTGGGCTTCATGGCGCTCTCCTTCATCGACAGCCTGCTCGAGTTCTACGCCGCGTTCATCGTCATCGCGCTCGGCTCGAGCATGTGCGGCTTCTTCCCGATCAACGTCGCGCTCATCAACTGGTTCGAGCGCTGGCGGGCGCGCGCGCTCTCGGCGCTGTCGCTCGGGCTCGCCGTCGGCGGGATCTCGGTGCCGATCGTCGGCTGGTCGCTGGTGCACTTGGGCTGGCGCGCGACCGCCTTCGGCTCGGGCGTGTTCGCGATCGCGGTCGGGCTCCCGCTCGCGCTGGTGATGCGCCGCCGCCCCGAGGACTACGGCGAGACCGTCGACGGGGTTACCAAAAAACCAGAATCGAATGAAAAGGCCGACGCTTCCCCTTTGTCTTCCAGTGGGGACTTCACCGCGCGCGAGGCGCTGCGCACGCCCGCGTTCTGGCTGCTGTCACTGGGCCACGGTTTCGCGCTCCTGGTAGTGGGCGCGGTCAACGTGCACGCGATCGCCCACATGAAGGAATCGCTCGGCTATACGGTCGGCGCCGCGGCGCTCGTCATCACGCTGGTGACGCTGTTCCAGATCTGCGGCGTGATGCTCGGCTGGGCGATCGGCGATCGCTTCGAGAAGCGACTCATCGCCGCCGCGTGCATGCTCATGCACGGCCTGGGGCTGCTTTCCCTCACCTACGCCAAGACGACGCCCTGGGTCATCGCATTCGCCGCGCTGCACGGCGTCGCCTGGGGCCTGCGCGGGCCCTTCATGCACGCGATCCGCGCCGACTACTTCGGCCGCAGCGCGATCGGCATGATCCTCGGGCTTTCGTTCATGATCATCGTGATCGGCCAGATCGGCGGGCCGATGATCGCCGGCGTGCTCGCCGACGTGACCGGCAACTACCGCACCGGCTTCACCGTGCTCGCGCTCCTCGCCGGCGTCGGCTCCATGTTCTTTGTCCTTGCCAAGCGGCCCGCGCCGCCGCTACGCTCAGTGGCATGAGCAACCCCGACAAAAGCCCAGACAAAACGGGCCAGCACAAGAAATCGGCGCTCGCCGAGGCGTTCCAGGACCCGAACCTCGAGCTCGCGCGCGCGATCTTCGTCGGCATGGCGCAGCGGATCTACAGCGCGCCGACCGCGGCCGACCAGAAAAAGCCCGACCCGAAAGCGCTCGCCACGCTCTGCTTTCGCCTCGCCGAAGCCTTTGATGCCGCCTCCCGCGAGACGCCCAAGGTCAAGGCCGCGCTCGAGGCGGCCTCCAAGGCCGCGGTGAAGCTCGACGAAGTCGATCTGAGCCACGTCTTCAACCCCTCGGAAAAACCGTGACCCGAGCGTAGCCGACGGCTACAAACGCGGTCCTAGCCTTTAGCTTCAACAGCTTATATAATAGTCGGCTCGAAGCTTGGGCCTCCGCCGGGTTTCCATTCATCCGGTCTGCGTCCTCTGCTTCGCCCCATCACACCGCAGAGGACTCAATGGCTCTTCCCGCAGTCGAGCGCAGGAATTTCAAGATCGGCAAGTACGACATCGTGGCGCAACCCGCCTTCGGCTCCGCGCACATGCTCCGCTACACCGTGCTGCTGAACGGCAAGCGGCTCGGCGCGCTTCTCAGCGTGCCCACCGAATCGGACTGCCGCTTTCTGGAGGCCCCGCCGGCTGTGCCGCCCGTCAAGATCTTCCAGGTGACGCACCGTCCGGGCCGGCCGAAGAAGAACGCCACCCCGCCCGCCGCGCAGGGGCTGTCGGAGCCCTCGCATCGCGGCCTGCGCCACGACGAGCTGCCGCCCGGCACGCTGCCGCTCGACATCAAGCGCCCGGAATAACTTCGAAGCTCGTCTAGAATCCGGCGCGTGACCACGCGCCGGAATTTCGTTCGCCTGGCCGCGCTCGCCGCGGCGTGGCCGCAGGCGGCGTGGTCCCAGGCCGCCAAGAAGTCCGCCAAGCCCGCCCCCGGGACCATCCTCGTCAACGACGTCCACTCGCAGCTCAACTCGACGCGGGTGTTTCGCATCGCCTCGCCGACCAGCGTCGATGCGGTGCGCGGGCTGCTCTCGTCGGCGCGCAAGGAGCGGCGCCCGGTGTGCATCGCAGGCGGGCGCCACGCCATGGGCGGCCAGCAGTTCTGCGCCGACGCCGTGATGCTCGACATCCGCAAGCTCAACCGGGTGCTCGCGTTCGACGGCGAAAAGGGCCTGCTCGAGGTCGAGTCGGGCATCGAGTGGCCGGAGATCCTCGCCTTTCTGCAGACCCAGGTCGTGGCGATGAATACCACGGACAAGCCCGACGCCGCGGGCAAGGCCTGGGCGTTCGCGCAGAAGCAGACCGGCGTAGACAAAGTCACCATCGGCGGCTGCCTGTCCGCCAACATCCACGGCCGCGGCCTCGCCATGCCGCCGTTCATCAACGACGTCGAGTCGTTCCGGCTCGTCACGGGGCGCGGCAACCTCCTGAACTGCAGCCGCGAGGAAAATGCCGACCTCTTTCGCCTGGCGATCGGCGGCTACGGCCTGTTCGGCTTCATCTACTCGGCGACCCTGCGGCTCGTGCCGCGGCGCAAGCTCGAGCGGGTGGTCGAGGTGCGCGAGATCGCCGGCCTCCCCGAGGCTTTCGCCGGCCGCATCGGCGACGGCTTCACCTACGGCGACTTCCAATATGCCATCGACGAGAAGTCCGACGACTTCCTGAAGCGGGGCGTGTTCGCGTGCTACCGCCCCGTGGACGACTCGCGGCCGATGCCTTCGCTGCAGCACGAGCTGAGCGAGGGCGAGTGGACCGAGCTCCTGTTCCTCGCGCACACCAACAAGAGCGAGGCGTTCAAGCGCTACTCCGCGTACTACATGTCCACCAACGGGCAGCTCTACTGGTCCGACGAGAGCCAGATGAGCTACTACCCGGAGGACTACCACCGCGCCATCGACAAGATGACCGACGCGCAGGGGAAGTCGACCGAGGCGATCTGCGAGATCTACGTCGAGCGCGAGCAGCTCGAGCGCTTCATGGCCGAGGTGCGCGAGTACGCGCGCATGAACGCGTGGAACATCATCTACGGCACGGTGCGCCTGATCGAGCAGGACCGCGAGAGCTTCCTCGCCTGGGCGCGCAAGCCCTACGCCTGTGTCATCTTCAACCTGCACATCGAGCACACCACCGGCGGGGTGATCCGCGGCGCCGACGCGCTGCGGCGCCTGATCGACCTCGGGCTGCGCCACGGCGGCAGCTACTACCCCACCTACCACCGCTACGCGCTGCGCCGCCAGGTCGACGCCTGCTACCCGCAAATGCCGGAGTTCCTCAAGCTCAAGCGCAAGTACGACCCGGACGAGCTCTTCCAGAGCGAGTGGTACCGGCACTACAAGCGCATGTACTTTGGCGACAAATAAACCCGAAATCAGGGACAGACCACGTTTATTTCCGCCTCGATCGAAGCCAGACCCGCTCGACTCGCACGGATAAGATCTGAAAAGCGTGAACGGAGAATCCGAGGAGTTCGCCGTGCTGGAGCAGCACAAATAATCGTGGTCTGTCCCTGATTTCGTGGTCCCCCTGCTCTGGGCGCTGCTGACGCTGTTTGTTCTCCGCGTGGCGGGCCAGGCGATGGTGGCGTTCTGGGGCGCGCCGTGGCTGCCGCCGATGGAGCGCTGGTACTCGGGCCTCTTGCCTTACCCGCTGCTGCTCCCCGCGCAGATCGTAATCATCGTCCTGATGGCGAAGATCTGCTCCGACTTCACGCGCCGCCGGGGATTCTTCGTGCAGCCGCGGCGCTTCTTCGCCGGGCCGTGGCTGTGGTTCGGCTGGATCTACCTGGGGGCCATGCTCCTGCGCCTTCCCGCGCAGCTGCTCTTCAAGCCCGACGCCCCGGTCATCCCGATCCCGTTCCACTGGGTGCTGGCCACCTTCGTCATCGCGGTCGGCCTGTGGCACAGGAGGCGCCTGCGCGGGTGAACGAGCCTACGACCGTCCTCACCGACTACGCGCTCGCCGCGGTGTCGATTTTTCTGGGCTCGAAGCTCCTCGGGAGCTCGAAGCTCTGGGCGGTGGCTTTCTTTGCGCTCGGGCTCGGCGCCGCGCTCGGCGGCACGTGGCACGGGTTCTGGGAGGATGATGCGCTGTGGAAAGCGACGACCCTCTCGGTCGGCGTCGCGAGCTTCGGCATGGTCGCCGGCTCCGCGCTCGCCACGACGAGCGGGGCTCTGCAGCGATTGCTGGTCGGGTTTGCGCTGGGGAAGATGGCGGCCTACTGCGCCTGGATGCTCTACCACGACGATTTCATCTGGGTCATCGCCGATACGGGAACCGCTTTGCTGATCGTTGCGCTCCTGCACCTTTGGCGCTTCAACGGCTGGATTCTTGCCGGTGTCGCAATCTCAGTGCTCGCGGGGCTGGCGCAGGCCGGCGGGCTCGCGCTGCACGAGCGTTTCAACGAGAACGATCTCTACCACGTGCTGCAGACCGCGGCGATGTTTGTCTTCTATCGCGGCGTCCGCGAGCTCAACAGGGCTTAGCTCACGGCGTCAAGTCGCGGGCCGCGTGGCGCCTTTGGGCCCTGGCCCACCGGCCGAATCCTTGAGCGGCAGCACGTTTGCCATGTCCTTGATCGCGGCGACTTTGGGCACGGCCTTGAATTTCGCGGACCGGGCTTGCTCCGTGGGCATCGGCTTCGCTGGCTCGTCCTTGAGCCGCGCGACCAGCCGCGCCGCCTGCTGCACGGTGCAGTCCAGAAAAACCGCGTTGATTCTGCCCATGCGCTCGACCGCCTGCAATGCCCGCTTGCGGCTGCTCTGCCTGGTCGCCAGGCGCAAGTCGCTTTCGGCGCCGCTCCACCCGGAGACCGCGTCCTTGAGCGGCTTGCGCAGATCGAGGTCGAACACGTTAAAGAAGCTCTCGGCGCCGTGAATATTGATCCCCCTCACGTCCGCGCTCGCTTCTGCAATCGCCTGCAGCAACGCTTTTGCATCCTCCTCCCACTTGGATGGCGCGTCTCCCTTGGGAAAGCTCATCGCCGTAAGCGCGGCATCGAGCGGGCCGAAGCGGAATCTGCGCCCGATCTCGAGCAGCGAGAAGGGCGCCGTCCACGCCGACGGCATCCGATCGAAGCCGGCATGCCGCTCCAACGGCAGCCGCACTTCGCTGTTCAGCTCCACGAACACCACGTTCACCTGCGATAGCTCTTCTTCGATCGTCTCGATCCTGGACACCAGCGGAATGAACGTCCGTTGCTGCTCGGTGCGGAAAGGCGCCAGCGTTCCGGCAAGCTGCTTGTCTTTTGAAGTCCTGGCCAAGGCTTCGATCTGCGCGATCCACTGCACGCCGGTGTGCACCGTGCTGCAGCGCTGCTTCAGGATCTTCCACCTGGCGCCGATGTCGACCCCGAAGATCGCAAGCGTCTGCTCGTTGCCGCACACGACCGCGTGCTCGAAGTCCAGCTTCGCCGGCAGGCGGTTCTTCGCGGGCGGCATCTGGATCTCGATGCGGTGCGTGTAGTAGCGCTCGTGCAGCCGGAACGCGGCGAACTCGGCTTCAATCTGTTGCACGGCCTCGTCGAGGCGCTCACGGGCGCGCTCGTCGGCGTCGACGTCCGGGTTGATCGGCACGCCGTCGGTGAATGCGCCCTTCTGGAACAGGTCGACGAAGAATTTGCGCAGGTCCTTCTTGTCCGCGCGGTACGCCTGCCATTCGGACATCTGGTCCGGCGGGCTGTCGAGCTGGGTATTCATGATGCATACCGCCCGGCCGACCTCATTGGAGTGAAACATGCCGAGCTCGTAGCACACCCAGTCGAGCTTCATGGTCTTGTTCGGATACGGCAGCAGGAGGATCTGGGCGGTGTGCAGCGTCTCCCGGATCGCCTGCCGCCACGCGCGTCCGCCGAGCTCGGCCGCAATGAACACTTCCAGCCTCTTGCCGGCGTCGAGGTCGAGAAGCTCTTCCTTCAGCTTCTTCGCGAGCGACTCGTTCTCGGTGCTGTAGCTGATGAACACGCCGACCTTCCCGCTGCGGCGGTTGGCTATCGTCGGATGTGACTTGGATGCGACGGCACTTATTGCGCGACGCGCGCGGACACGCTTTGCCATGGCTGCCCTCCCCCCGGAGATGCGCCTACTCTGCTCCGCCTGAAGGCAAAAATCTTATCGTCTAGTCCGAACTTGCCTAAAAACTTATCACTAAGTCCGGGCTCTCAGAAGAATGCGAGCGCGCGGGCCTCGATGCTCTGCCGCGGCGCTGCGCCGGCCGGCGTGGTCGGGTCGTCGAACGAGGTGTGCGGGGTGAAGCGCGCGCGGCCGTCCTTTTCGGAGTCGTAGACCTTGAAGACGAGCGCCTCGTCGCGGCGCATGCGCGGGAAATAGACCCAGCGGTGCCGCGGGCTGTACTTGAGCCGGTAGGTCTGGCCGACGCGGTTGGGGTAGCGGCGCTCGGCGACCAGCAGGTCTTCGGGCGCCACGCTGCGCGCGTCGGCGAGCGCGAGCGGATTCGAAGCGATCGGGTCAACGATGGCGCGCCACACCTGGATGATGGCGAAGCGCCGCGCGAGCAGCCGCTCGGCCTCGTCGCCCATGAGCTCGCGCACGCGCTGCGGCCCGGACCACTCGGTGTAGTCGTTGTGCGCCGAGAGCACCGGCTCGCGGATCAGCCTCGCTTCGCGCTCCGCCTCGCTTCCCGAGCGCAGGGTGTGGTCGAACACGACCACGCGCGCGGCGCCCGAGCGCGCCCGGATCAACGCCTCGACTTCGCGGTAGTAGACGCTCTTCAGCTCGTCGGCGTCGAAGAAGCTCTTCACCGCGGTGCGGTGCTCGACCAGCTCGAAGCCGTTCCTCTCCAGCGAAAGCTCTTCGTCCCGCCCATTGGAGATCGCCACTTCGTGAAGCTCGGCCGTGCCGCTGGTCCGGCGGCGGATGTTGTTCGGCCCGAACGTCTCGTTGACGAGCTTCTCGCCGGTGTCGGCGGTGTAGCTGATGTGCGCGTGCATCGTCGATATTCTAGAATCTAGGCCGCTGGATTGAAACCGGAGTAGACAATGAAAAAATGCATGCTCGTCCTGGCCTTGCTGGCCCTCGCGGGTTGTGACACGACGGTGAAGAAAGAAGAAACGGCCGGGCTCAATTACGGGCCGAAGCCGACGCGCTGGCGCGAGGAGATCAAGAGCTACCTCGACCTGCGCCTCCCCAATGCCAAGGAAGCGGTGGTCGAGTACCGCTCGGAGCCAAAGCAGCTCTACCAGCGCGATACGGTGCTGCGCGACAGCCAGTACGGCTGGGCGACCTGCGTGTGGGTCAACGAGAAGAAGGACGGCAAGTTCGCGGGCCCCTACCCCATGACCTTCTTCATGCGCGACGACAAGATCGTGGCGGTGAACGGCGGGCCCGACGAGAACAGCTTCGTGGCGTCGCGCTACGCGCGCGAGCAGTGCGCGCAACTTACCCCATGAGACCGGTAGAAAAGTAGCGCCTGTGGCTTAGGTCTCAATGCGGAAGAGGCGTACCGCGTTGTCGCGCCCGATCTTGCGGCGGTCGTCCTCGCTGATCGGCACGGCGTCGAACCACTTCGCCGCGTGGTCGATGTTCTCGAATGGCCAGTCGGTGGAGAAGAGGATCCGGTCGGCGCCGATCTCGAGCATGGCGCCGAGCAGGCTCTGGGTGCGGAAGTTGCCCGACACCGTGAGATAGAAGTTTTCCTGGAAGTACTCGCCGAGCTTCCTCTTCGCCGGGTAGCGCGGCGGCTGCTTCGTCCAGGCGTTGCGGTGGTCGACGCGCCAGATGCCGTAGGGCAGCCCCTCGCCCAGGTGCCCGAGGATGATCTTGAGGCGCGGGCGGGCGTCGAACAGGCCCGACGCCATCAGCCTTAGCGCGTGCACCGCGGTTTCCTGGCCGAAAGCCCAGGTCGGCCCCAGGAGCCACGGATGGCCCTCGTAGATCTGCGCCGCGCTCGGCAGCGGGTTGCGCGGATGGAGGTAGAAAGGCACGTCGAGCTTCTCGCACTCGGCCCAGAAATCCCGGTAGCGGCCGTCGTCGAGATACACCATCGAGTCCTGTTCTTTTATTTGAGAGAACCCGTTCACCAGCGCGCCGCGGAAGCCCAGCTCTTTCACGCAGCGGACCAGCTCGCGCGTGGCTCCGTCGGGGTCCTGCATGGCAAGCGCCGCGAGGCCCTGGAAGCGCCGCGGGCGCTTCTGCACTTCTCCGGCGAGAAAGTCGTTGGCGCGCCGCGCGATCGCGCTCGCGCGCGTTGAGTCCGGGAGGGCCTGCACCGCCGGCGCGTTGAGCGAGAGCAGCATGAGCTCCATGCCGTTCTGGTCCATCTGCCTCAGGCGGTAGTCCTGGATGTCGAGCAGCCGCTTCTCGAGCTCGGGCCAGACGGCGTCGCCGAGGAATCCCTTCGAGTCCGAGAGGGTCTCGGGGATCGCGAAATGCTCTTCCAGCCCGATCTTGCCTTGCATGCGCCGCTCCTCCGTGGAGTCGACGCATGTTACCGCGCGTCGTCTAGCGGAAGCGGTCCAGCATGCTCGGGTTGGGCCGCGACGCGAGCAGGGTGATCATCGCCCCGAACACCATGCCGAGGCCGAACCCGACCCCGACCGCGCTCCAGGGATTCGCCTGCACCGTGCGGTCGGCGTAGGCGGCGGCTTCGCGGGCGCGTTGCGAGGCCGTGCTCATGTACTGATCCACCGACTGGCGCATGTGGCGCAGCCGCTCTTCGGTCGAGGTCGGCACTTCCTCCACGCTGCTCGGGATCTTGGTCGACTGGGCGTATTCCATTGGCTTCCCTTTGAATAGGTGACGCCCGGACCGAGCAAACGGCGTGCCCAGAAAAAAGTCGGGCTCCGACCCCGATTTTTCTCCCGTTTTTTAGGGCGTTCCTATGTAGTCGCGCTTGCCGAGCTCGACGCCGTTCGCGCGCAGGATGTCGTACGCGGTGGTGACGTGGAAGTAAAAGTTGGGATAGGCGAAGCCGAGGAGGTACTGGATGCCGGTGAAGCTGACGTCCCTGCCGCCCAGCCGCAGCGTCACCGGGCGCTCCTCGCTGCCGTCGACCTTGTCCGGCGAAACCGACAGGATGAAGTCGATGGTCTTCGCGATGCGCTGCTTGAGGTCGGCGAGCGTCTGCTCGGTATCCTCGTGCTTCGGGATGTCGATTCCCGCCAGGCGCGCCACCGCGCCCTTGGCGCTGTCGCAGGCGACCTGCACCTGGCGCGACAGCGGAAACATGTCGGCGATGAGGCGCATGCCGGCGAGCGTCGCCGGCTCGATCTTCTTCGCCTCGCAGTACGCCTGCGCCTTGTCGAGGACGGCGGAAAGGTTCTTCAGCATGTTGGCGAAGCGCGGCGCGCTCGCCTGGTACATCGAGATCTTCATATCGGGCCTCGGGATGAGCTTGGGCCCGCCGAGTTTAAGCGGCAAATGCCGCGGCGGACTAGACGCCGTGCAGGTTGGTCGGGCGCGGGTAGCCGTTGCCGAGGCGCTGGACCAGCTCGTCCCACATCGCGCCGGCGTCCTTGCGGAAGGCCTGCGAGGGATCCATCTCCTCGACGTACCAGTAGCCGGACTCGATTTCCTTCGCGAGCTCGCCGGGCTTCCAGCCGACGAAGCCGGCGAAGTAGCGGGCGTCGTTCGGCGTGGTCTCGATGATGCGGTCGATGCAATCGGATTCCGCGGTCACGAAGAGGTCGCCCAGCACCCGCACCGAGCCGGGCCCCGGGTCCTTGCGCACCAGCGCGAAGAGCGAGTCCATCATCTCGGGGCCGCCGAAATAGATCGGCTCGGCCACCTTCGCGGAGGGCGGGTGGTCGGGGAACACGCTCGCCATCTTGACGTCGGTCGAGCGATTGAGGATGAAGCCGGCGTGCTGGTCTTTCATCGGAAAGACGAGCAGCGCGGTATGGCTATAGGCGCCCTGCAGCGCCGGCGACGCGACGAGCAGCAGCGGCCGCGTGAGGTCTTCGGCGCGACAGACGCAGGCGGCAACGAGGAGGGCAATAAGGGCGAGGGTGCGCTTCATGGCCTCCCCCGTGATCAGTGGAGCGTACGGGCGAAGGTGCGCCCGGGCAGGAGCTCGGCCATCTCGGGCCGCTCGTCGACCAGCTCGAGCAGCGTATGCGAGACGACCTCGCACAGCTCCGCGCAGCGCTCTTCGTCGAGAAGCGGATGGCAGGCGACGTCCGCGAGGTAAAGATCGCCTTCGAGGTGGTCGACGGCACGCTCGCGGGTGACCTTCGAGGCCTGCTGCACCGAGAAGCCGTAAAGCGAGGGACAACGCCGGAACAGCGTCTCCATGCTCGCCGCCAGATCGGCTTCGAGCCGCAAGCGTTGTTGCTCTTCGTTCAGTACCCGATTCTGAAGCGTGTCCATGTCAGCCCTTTCCCCCTAAGCCTGTTGTTCTTACGGCTTGACTCTCCACTCGCTCCGCGCGCATGGCGAGGAACAAATCGCGGATATGCGGCGCCGTGGCGCGCACGCGACAGACGGCCCTCGAGAAGGAATGAACGGTTCACAAAAGCCGCGGGGCCGCGGCTTTTGTCACGTCAGCTTTATTTCAGTTTCGAAAACGATCGAAAACGAGCTTAGGCGATCTTGATGCGGCCGATTTCACCCTGCGACAGAGTGCCTGCCTGGTAGTCGGCGATCGCCTGCTCGATCTCCTGGCGGGTATTCATCACGAACGGCCCGTACTGCACGACCGGCTCGCGCAGCGGCTTGCCGGCGAGGAGCAGTACACGTGCGCCGCTGCTCCCCGCTTCCAGCCTGACGGATTCCTCATTCGAAGAAAGAAGGCCTGCCGCGCGATTGGCGACGGGTTTCTTCTCCGCGCCGACGAGCGCCTCGCCCTCGTAGACGTAGAGGAACGCATTGTGCCCCGCGGGCAGCGCGCCCTCGAACATCGCGCCCGCCTCGAGATGCACGTCGAAGTAATACGGGTCGGTGCTCCCGCCGTGGATGGGTCCCACTGTGGTGCCGAGCGTGCCGGCAATAACGCGGGTTTCCACACGCGGGCCTTTTACAGAGGGAATCTCGGTCGCCGCGATATCCCGGTAAGCCGCCGGCTTCATCTTTTCCTTCGCCGGCAGGTTGAGCCAGAGCTGGAAGCCGCGCATGCGTCCTTCGCTCTGTTGCGGCATCTCGGAATGGATGATGCCCCGCGCGGCGCTCATCCACTGCACGTCGCCGGGGCCGAGGTCGCCGGTGTTGCCGTGGTCGTCCTTGTGCTGCATGTGGCCGTCGAGCATGTAGGTCACGGTCTCGAAGCCGCGGTGCGGGTGCGACGGAAAGCCGGCGAGGTAGTCGCCGGGATCGTCCGAGAAGAACTCGTCGAGCATGAGGAACGGGTCGTGGCGCGCGAGCTGGCTCGAGCCGAGGCTGCGCCGCAGCTTGACCCCGGCGCCATCGGAGGCGGGGATCGACGGAATTACCCTTTCCAGTTTACGAGCGGTCATTGGCTCTTCCTTTCGTTTACGCCGCAAGGCGCGTCTGCGTTGCGAGCACGCGCGCACGGCCTTGGGCGGCGATCAGACTGTTATTGCGGCTGTCGGGCGAGATTGCAAGCCCTTCGGCGTAGACGAACTCGACGTCCGTGATGCCGATGAAGCCGAGGAACTGGCGCACGAACTGCGTCTGCGAATGGTCGTCGCCATAGAGGCCGCCGCGCGCCGCGAACACATACGCCTTCTTGCCGGCGAGCAGGCCCACGGGGCCCTTCTCGGTGTACTTGAACGTCTCGCCGGCGCGAGCGAGATGATCGAACCACGCCTTGAGTTGCGAGGGGACGCCGAAGTTGTACATCGGCAGACCGAGCACCAGCACGTCGGCGCGGCGCAGCTCGTCGATCAGCGCGTCCGAGTAGGCGATGACCTCGCGCTGCCCGGGAGTGCGCTCTTCCGGCTTTGCGAAGAAGGCTCCCGCGCGTGCGCCGTCGAGGTGCGGTACGGGCTCGGCTGCCAGATCCCTTTGAATGAGTTTGGCTTCGGGGTGCTGCTGGCTGAGCAGCGCGACGAACTCGTCCGCCAGGCGGCTCGACTGGCTCGCGCCGCCGAGGATGCTGGACTTGATTTGCAGGATGTTCATGAACCCTCCAATTGATCGTTGGAGGTATTCAACTATTGATCAACTCGATTAAAAAGCGGAATAATTAGCCCGTATCGTTCGATTTAATAGATAGGTTACTTAAACGAAATATGGCGATCCCGAAGATCTCGCTCGACCAGTGGACGACGCTGGTCGCGGTCGTAGAAGCAGGCGGCTACGCCAAGGCCGGCGATGCGCTTCACAAAAGTCAGTCCACGCTCACATATGCGATCCAGAGGCTGGAGGAGCTGCTCGGGGTCAAGGTGTTCGAGATCCGCGGTCGAAGAGCGGTCCTTACGCCGACGGGTGAGGTGCTCTATCGCCGCGGCAAGACGCTGGTCGACGAGGCGGCGCGGCTCGAGCACGCCGCGGGCGAGCTTGCGAAGGGCTGGGAAGCCGAGATCCGAATCGCCGTCGAGATCCTTTTCCCCACGTGGCTCCTGGTGCAGTGCCTGGGAGCGTTTTCCGCCGAGCGACCCGACACCCGCATCGAGCTCTATGAGACCGTGCTCGGCGGCACCGACGAGGCGCTCGCCGCGCGCCGCGTCGACTTCGCGATCACCTCCATCCTGCCGCAGGGTTTGCTGGGCGATGAGCTCATGCGCGTCCGCGGGGTCCTGGTCGCCGCGCCCTCGCACCCGCTGCACCATCTCGGCCGGGCGGCGACGCTCGAGGACCTGCGCCGCCATCGCCACATCGTGGTCCGCGATTCGGGCATACACCGAACGCGCACCACGGCCTTTCTCAACGAGCAGCGCTGGACCGTGTCGCACAAGGCGACCTCGCTGCATGCCGTCCTGCTGGGCCACGGCTACGCCTGGTTTCCCGACGAGGCGATCCGTGGGGAGCTCGAGCGCGGCGCGCTGGCCCCGGTGCCGCTGCGCGAAGGGGCCGAGCGCAGCGGAAGCCTTTATCTGGTCTTCGCCGACCGCGATGCCGCCGGCCCGGGCACGCTTCGCCTGGCGGACATCATTCGCGCGAAGGTCAGGGAGGAGTGCACGCGGGCGTCAGAATCTGCCCCGACCTAGCCACGGCGCCGCCCGATTGCGCGGGCATCCTGCTCAGCAACGTCCGGGGAGGATCGGCATGAAAGCCGCAGCGATAAAGATCGCAGTGATCGTGGTGCTCGCCGTCGCGCTCTTCGTGCCGGTGGCGATGATCCAGAGCCTCGTCGCCGAGCGCCAGCAGCGGCGCGACGAGGCCGTGAACGGCATCGCCGAGGGCTGGGGCAAGCGCCAGACGCTCACCGGACCCTACGTCGCCCTGCCCTACGAGCGCACCTGGACCCAGATCACGCAGGAAGTGGACGACGGCAAGGTGCGCGAGCGGCGCACCGAGCGCACCGAATCGCAGGCCGTGCATTTACCGGCGGAGAACGTGACGTGGGTCGTCTCGGCGGAGATCGGCGAGAAGGCCCGCGGCATCTACAAGGCGCGTCTCTATAGCGCGAAGCTGCAGGCGCAGGGCACGATCCGGGTTCCCGCGGCCGCCGGACTCGAGGACGGCAAAAGCCGCTACAAGTGGGGCGCGCCGCGGCTCTTGATCGGGATCGGCGACCCACACGGCATCCGGACCGCGGACTCGGTCACCGTTGGCAACAAGCGCTATAGCTTCGTTCCCGGAACAGGAGAGGCCGCGTTACCAAGTGGGCTGCATGCACCGCTACCCGACGTGCAGGTGGCCGCGTCGCAGACGCTCGCCTTCGCGTTCTCGCTCGAGCTCGGCGGGTCCGAGTCCTTGGCCATCGGCCCGCTCGGCGCAGACACTTCGGTTTCCATGCGCGCGGACTGGCCGCATCCGTCGTTCCAAGGACGGTTTCTGCCGGCGCGCCACGCCATAGGGCCCGACGGCTTCACCGCCGACTGGAAGGTCTCGCGCTTCGCCGCCCAGAGCCCTTCGCAGTCCGGCTGCCCGTGGCCGTGCGGCGTGGCGGGCGAGAGTATCGCGGTCTCGTTCATCGAGCCGGCCGGGCTCTACCAGCGGCTGGAGCGCGCCTCCAAATACGGCTTCCTCTTCATCGGCCTCACCTTCGCAGCGTTCATGCTGCTCGAGCTGCTGAGGCGGCTCGCGCTGCACCCGGTGCAATACACGTTCGTGGGCCTCGCGCTCGCGATCTTCTTCCTCCTGCTCGTCGCTCTCTCCGAGCACATTGCGTTCGCCGCGGCGTACGCGATCGCCGCAACGGCGTGCGTGGGACTCGTAAGCGCCTATCTCGTGCGCGCGCTCCACAGCGCGCGCCTCGGGCTGGGATTCGGCGCCGCGCTCGCCGCGCTCTACGCGGTGCTGTATGCGCTCCTGAAGGCCGAGGACTATTCGCTGCTCGGCGGCTCGCTCCTGCTCTTCGGCCTGCTCGCCGCGGTCATGCTCGGCACCTGGCGCGTCGACTGGTACCAGCTAATTCGGGGTCAGAGCCCGAATTCGGTTTTGCGTACGTGAAAACGAATTCGGGCTCTGACCCCGAATTCACTTGTTGAGCTGGATCCCCGCGGTCTTCAGGACCTTGTCCCAGCGCGCGATCTCGCGGCGGATGTGCGCGTCGAGCTCGGCCGGGCCGGCGCCGATCGGCTGCGAGCCGGTGGTCGCAAGGCGCTCGAGCACTTTCTCGTCCTTCAGCGCTTTAGCCGCCGCGGCGTGGACCTTGTCGACGATCTCTTTCGGCGTTTTCGCCGGCCCGAGCAGGCCGTACCAGCCGCTCACCGCGAAATCGGGCATGCCGGCCTCGGCCGTCGTAGGCACCTCGGGCAGGCCGGGGGCGCGCTTCTCGGCGGCGATCGCAAGGCCCTTCATCTTTCCGGACTTGACGTGCGGGGTGATGATCGAGATCACCGACCACATGTACGGCACGTGGCCGGCGAGCACGTCGGCCGACGCGGGGCCGCTGCCTTTGTACGGGATATACGCCGCGCGCACGCCGGCGAGCTGCTTGTAGAGCTCGGCGGCGAGGAAGCCTGCGCTGCCCGGATCGGTCGCGTAGGAGAGCTTGTCTCCCTGCGGCTTCGCCCAGGCGGTGAACTCGGCGAGCGTCTTCGCGGGCACCGAAGGGTGCGTCACCAGGACCGTGGGCTCGTGCGAGACGAGCGTGATCGGCGTGAAATCGCGCAGCGTGTCGTACGGCAGCTTGTCGACGAGCGTCGGATTGGTCGCGTGGCTGACGTAGCAGAGGAGCAGCGTGTAGCCGTCGGGCGCCGCCTTCGCCACCACGTCGCTTCCGATCACACCGCCCGCGCCGCCGCGGTTCTCGATCACCACCGGCTGGCCGAGGCTGTCCTGGAGCGCCGGGGTGAAGCTGCGCGCGGTGATGTCGGTTCCTCCGCCCGGCGCCGCGGGCACGATCAGCCGGATCGGCCGCGCCGGATATTGCGCCAGCGCTTCCCCGCCGAGCAAGTGCGCCAGAAGCAAAGCAAAGGTTACCGCAAGCACACGTGGCATGTATCCTCCCTGGAGATTTCAGTCTAGCGTATCCGCCACCACCCAGGAGAAGCGATGCAATTCACCCGCACGAAGGTTTCACTCGCCGCCGCATCGGCGCTCGCGCTCGGCTTCGCGGCCGGCATCGCGGTCGGTCAGATGAAGCCGCCCGCCGAAAGCAAGGGCATCAGCGCCGATCAGCTGCGCTCGCTCGACCTCACCAGCGAGATCGACTCGGTCAAGGGCCGGCCTTTGCGCATGCGCCGCATCCTGCTCCTCCCCGGCGGCGTGATCGGCCTGCACAGCCACAAGGACCGGCCGACGGTGAGCTACGTCCTGCAGGGCGAGGTGACCTATCACGAGGAAGGCCAGCCGCCCAAGGTGGTGAAGGTCGGCGAGGGTCTCGCCGAGGGCAAGTCGACCACGCACTGGGCCGAGAACCGCGCCGGCGTCGCCGCGATCTGGATCGCGGTGGACATTCCCAAGGAACCCTGAGCCAAAGGCGCTGTCAGGCTGGCATGACGATCAAGCTCAACCACACCATCGTCCACTCGAAGGACCCGCGCGCCGCGGCGAGCTTCTTCGCCGAGATCTTCGGCCTCGAAAAGCCGCGGCCCTTCGGCCCGTTTCTCGACGTCGAGGTGCAGAACGAGGTGACGCTCGCGTTCCTCGACGCCGAGGACATGGAAGTCCAGGCGCAGCACTACGCCTTCCTCGTGAGCGAGCGGGAGTTCGATCAGATCTTCGGCCGCATCCAGGCGCGCAAACTCAAGTACTGGGCGGATCCCGGCCAGAAGCAGGAAGGGAAGATCAACCGCCACTACGGCGGACGCGGCGTCTACTTCGAGGATCCGAGCGGCCACCTGCTCGAGATCATCACCAGGCCCTACGGCAGCGAGCTCCCGGCCTAGCGGGCGAGCCGGGCCGCCGGGCGCGCCGATTGCAACGGCGCGGGGATGGACGAAGACCGGGTCTGCAACGCCCGCGAGCACGGCCTGAAAGGCGACGGCCAGGCGAACGATCAGCCGGCGCTCGCCGCGCTGGTCGACGAGCTCGGCCGCGCGTGCAAGGCGGACGGCCGCCCGCGCGTCATCTTTTGCCCGCCCGGGGCGTACCGCATCGCCGGCGCGACCACGGCCTGGCGCAGCGGCGTCTCGCTCACCGGCGCCGGCGAAGGCGCGACGCGTTTCATTCTGGAGAGCGACGGAGCCGCGGTCGCACTGGCCGGCTTCACCCGGCTGCAGCACGGCGCAAGCCGCGAGAACCATCTTGCGGACTGCATGTTTTTCAACTTCGAGATCGACGGTTCGCGGGTGACGCTCGACGAGTACGACCCGCGCGCCAAGGGGCTCGACCTCCAGTACATGGTGCGCGCCACGTTCCGCGATCTCTACATCCACGACGTCGCCGCGACCGGGCTGGGCTGCGACCATCTCAGCGACAGCATCCTCGAGGGGGTCTACGCCATGCGCTGCGGACGCCTCAACAGCGGCGAGCAGCCCGGCGGCGCCGGCATCGGGATCGGGATCGGCGGCTGGGAAGGAATCGAGCGCGCGAACATCACCGACTGCATCGCCCACGGCAACGCGACCAACGGGGTGTTCTTCGAGCTGCAGCGGGACATGTGGCCGCCGCCGCGCGGCATGAAGATCCTCGGCTGCCACTGCACCGGCAACCGCTTCGGCATTTCCGATTGGGGCGCCGACGGCCTCATCGTGGCGAACTGCCTGATGATCGAGAACCGCGAGTCGGGGTTCGACGTCTCGGGCCGCGGCACCGCCGGCGTGGCGGGACGCGGCGGCCTGGTCAGCGGCTGCGTGCTCGACGCAAACGGCAAGGACGGTGTGTGCCTCGACGGCACGCCGGGCCCGTACACGATCCGCGGCTGCCGCATCAGCAACAACCGGCGCCACGGCTTTTGGCACTGGCGCATGAAGGAGGGCGAGGACGCGCCTCGCGAGATCGTCCTCGAAGGCAACGACATTTTCGGCAATGCCGGTCACGGCGTGCGCTTCGAGCGCGAAGTGCTCGACGCGTGCTTGATGACCAACCGGATCCGCCGGAACGGCGCCGGCGCTTTCGCGTTCGAAGCGTCGATGCCGGGCCTGTGGCGCGAAGGCAACCGGGAGGCGTGGACCGCGTCGGACTGACCTCGCCGAGACTACCGCGCGGCGCTCGCCTGGCGCGTTTGGCCGATGCGCTCCTGCAGGGCGGACCACATGTAGGCCGGGTGCGAGTGGAAGAGCATCCCCTCGTCCGGCTCCGCGGTCAGCCAGGCGCCGCGCGCGATCTCGCGTGCGAGCTCGCCCTGTCCCCAGGTTGCGAAGCCCACGAAGTAGCGGGCCTCATGCGGAGAAGTGCGAATGACGCGGTCGAGCGCGTCGCTACCCACGGCGAGAAAGACTTCATCGATGACGCGGCGCGACCCTTCGCCGGGATCTTTGCGCACGAGCGCGTACAGCGCTTGCGTGTTCTTCGGACCGCCCAGATAGATCGGCTCGTCGACTTTCGCCGCATCCGGCTCGTCGGGAAACGCGGCGGCTACCGTTTTGCGCGTGGCGCGGTTGATGATGAAGCCGACGTGCCCCGCCGACTGCGGCATGACGAGGACGACGGCCTTGCCGTAGAAGCCCGCCGTCTGCGGCGAGGCGACGAGCAGGAGCGGCTTGTCCAGATCTTGCGCGCGCGCCGAGAACGACCCGGCCGCGATCAAACAGCCCAGCGTGAATCTAGCCAGCAACCCGGTTCTCATGCCGCCTCTCCCGGTTGTGCGCCTCCCGGCAAAGTACCGGTTTCGCCCCGTCCGGAAGAGGAATCGCGCACCCTGCCCTACAGAGTCTTTGACCCCTGAGGTTCTTTTGCAACCGCAGGCGTAATCTTCCTCACCAAGGAGGTGTCTTATGTCACGTCAACCCGGCCCCCGGATCGACCCCCCAATGGACCCGCGCATCGATCCCGACGGCAAGCGCCTGCCGATCAAGCTCGACAGCACTTCCAACGGCGAATTCGTGCCGGTGCCGCTCTCGGGCGCCAACCGCGCCGCCAACCGCTTGGCGCACGAAGCCGCTTCTGATTTTTCAAAGAAGTTGGGGTTTACCCGAAGGAAATTCCTCGTTTCTTCCTGTGGGGCGGCGAGCACGCTGCTCGCGTTCAACACCGCGAACGCGGCCGCGGGGAAGAGCGGCGGCTTCTTCGACGTCGCGCCCGAGGCGGCGCTCGACCTGCAGCTCGCGCGCGTGCAGACCGGCCCGGCGAAAGACGAGTTCATCTTCGACGTGCAGGGGCACTTCATCGACACGCCCCGCGGGCCCAAACCCGCAACTTCAGGCAATTCGAAGGGACCCGAGGTGTTCATCAAGGACGTGTTCATGGACAGCGACACCGACGTGATGGTGCTGTCGTTCACCCCTTCGACGCGCGCCGACGAGCCGGTCACCATCGAGGCGGCCGATGCGATGCGCCGCATCGTCGACAGGCTCGAAGGAACGCACCGGCTGCTGGTCCACGGGCGCGTGAACCCGAACCAGCCCGGCGACCTCGAGACGATGGACGAGCTGAAGGAGAAGTGGCACGTCAGCGCCTGGAAGACCTACACCCAGTACGGCCCGCAGGGCAAAGGCTACTTCCTCTCCGACGAGGTCGGCACGCGCTTCATAGAGAAGGCGCGCGCGCTCGGCGTGAAGACGATCTGCGTGCACAAGGGGCTGCCCTTCGGCCGCCAGTCCTACGAGCACAGCCAGTGCAGCGATATCGGCGTGGTGGCTAAGCGCTTCCCGGACGTGAACTTCCTCATCTATCACTCGGGCTTCGTCACGAGCGTGCCCGAGCAGGCCTACGACGAGAGCGGCCGCCGCGACGGAATTGATACTCTCATCACGTCTCTCCGGAAAAACAACGTTGCTTCAGGTTCTAACGTGTTTGCCGAGCTGGGCAGCACGTGGCGCTTCCTCATGCGCGAGCCCGAGCAGGCTGCGCACGCGATGGGCAAGCTGATCCGCTACTGCGGGGAGGACAACGTGCTTTGGGGCACCGACTCGATCTGGTACGGCTCGCCGCAGGACCAGATCCAGGCCTTCCGCACTTTCCAAATTTCCTCTCCACTGAGAGATCGGTTTGGTTATGCTGAAATCACCCCGTCTGTGCGCGCCAAGATCTTCGGCCTCAACGCCGCGAGGGTCTATGGCTTGAGCCCCGCCGAGATCAGGAAATACACCCGGACCGATCGGGTCTTCAGAGAAAAAACCGCGTATCAGGAGCGCCCGGATCCGCACTTCCTGACCCACGGACCCAAGACCCGGCGCGAGTTTCTTACTTTTGCGCGGGCGGAGCGACCTTGACCTCGCCGGCGAGGCCGGCCTTGTCGATCGCGCGCTGAATCTCGCCCGATTTTTTCGCGTCCTCGACGAAAGTGGCGACGTACTGCGCCGCTGCCGGCCGGTTCTTCGGCAGCGCGAAGGCGAGCTGCAGCCCCGAGAACGCGTCGTCGAGCAGGCGCGAGCCCGGCAGCGTCTGCGCGCGAGCGCGCAGGATGAAACGGTTCTGCGCGTAGCCCTCGGCCTTTCCCTCGCGCATGAGGCCGAAGGCGTCGTTCTCGTTGTCCGACGCGACGACCTTGGCGTTCTTGAGCGTGCGCTCGAGGATCATGAGCGGCGCCGCGTTCTTCACCGCAGCGACGCGCATGCCCGGCTTGTCGAAGTCGGCCATCGTGCGCGCGCTCGAGCCCGGCGGCACCAGGATGGTGAGGAAGCCGTCGGCGGCGAGGTGCGCCGGGGCGAAGTCGACCAGGCTGCGGCGCGCGGGGTCGATCGCCACCACCGCGACGTCCCAGGTGTTGGTGGCCGCGTCTGCCATCAGCTGCGGGATCGCCGGGTAGTCGATGATCCTGGCCGGCACGCCAGCGCCGGCGGCGAGCGCTCGGCCGAGGTCGACCGTGGTGCCCTTGACCTCGCCGCTCGAAGCGTCCTTCGCGCCGATGATGGGGTTCGACGTCAGCACGGCGACCCTGAGCGTGCCCGACGGGGCGAGTTGACTCTTCGCCTCCGGTGACGGGGCCGGCGGGGTCTGCGCGCAGCCAGCCGCGAGGGCGAATGCGCCGATCACTGCGATCTTCTTCATGGGTTTAGTAGAATGAAACCGCCATGCTATACGACTTGTTATTGCGCGGGGGCCGGGTCATCGACCCGGCCCAGAGCCTCGACGGCGCCTACGACGTCGCGATCCGGGAGGGCCGCATCGCCGCGGTGCTGCCGTCGATCGCGCCCTCGAGCGCGCGCGAGACGATC